>VYLH01000115.1_pt1 | contig 15889 bp, 20 predicted proteins | sample 5114361 | NCBI WGS metagenome assembly VYLH01 (sample SAMN12291772, study PRJNA351875) | freshwater metagenome | isolation source: freshwater lake | place: USA: Michigan, Kent Lake | collected 2013-08-15
CTTGGAAACTATCTCATCAAATTAGTTCCCCCATAGAACCCCCTTGAGCCATCTGGCACACTTTTCTCTTTTTGTCAAATTTTATGTTAAGAAAGATGTGACTAATGGATAGCCGCTTTTGGGGAGGGGGGGAGCCAGAGACTTGCATCTAAGCTTATTAGATGTATAATAAAGCTATCATCTTAGATTAAATGCTATGAGTAAAGTAATTAGCTTTTCAATCAGCGATCGCTATCTGGACAAAATTCGATCGCTATACCCGGACTTGACCGAGAATCTAGCAGCCAAGCAATTCCTGATCGATCAATTAGATGCAAGCTTAGATGTGAGCTTAGATAATAACTTAGATGATAAGCTCAGAATCTTAATAGAGAAAAGCTTAGGGGATAGATTAGATGCTACTGAAAAATCAATCTCTAAGTGGCTCTTAGATTTTGATAATCGGATAAACGATATTGATCGGGAAATGAAAGATAGATCGATCGCGATCGATGATCAAATAGAAAAAATAAAAAATCGCCTTGATAACTGGACATTAGCCACAAACAGCGACATCAAGGATATTAGAGATAAATCGATCAAGATCGATCATCAGATAAAAGCTATAGAGGCAAGGCTAGATGAGAACTTAGATACTAATTTAGATGCTAATTTAGATGATAGCCTAGATAGTAGTCTATATGAAAGCTATAGCGAGATTTTCAACGATAGCCCAGATGAGAGCTTAGATAAGAGCTTAGATACCAAGTTAAATACTAAAGTAGATACTAATTTAGCAGTAATTATGGATAAAAGATATCCTCTTTCGATCATTACCTTGATCGCATCAACGATAAAAGCTATAGAGGCAAGGCTATATGAAAACTTAGATACTAATTTAGATACTAATTTAGATGATAGCCTAGAAAGCTACAGCGAGATTTTTAACGATAGGCCAGATGAGAGTTTAGATGATAACTTAGATACTAAATTAGATGATAGTAAAGAGCCAGTAACCTTGGAAGAAATACTATTGCGAAAAAAGGCGATCAGGGAAGAATGGCAAACCTTGAAGGAAATATTAGATCAAGGCCGGAAGGATTTGCCAAAATCGATCGAAGGCTTGCGGAAAAAGGCAATCAGGGAAGGATGGCCACGACGAGATCGAGAAAACAGGAAGGAGTACCAGATTCCTGTAACAAAATAAAGGGAAATTGCGCGTTCGGCGGGCGGGGGAGTTCTCTTTCGCCCATCGCTTTTGTGTGAGTATGCCCCCGCACCTTCTCACTTGCGCCGACCACCCACCCCGCCACCCCACCCGCCGCCCCGGAAGCCAGCATAAAGCTCACCGGTGGGTTCACACACACAGGTTTTCTATTATACCCCTTTAATAACCCGTGTCAAGGGCTGCGCGAGTGGCGATAGTGGTCGCTACGCGGGTTTTTTATCTGGGGACACCCCAGACCCCGATCGCCACCCTTGACACTGGCCTCATCGAAGAAAACAAAGACAAACGAAGGGGTAGGAAGAACCTGTTGTGTGTGTTTGTTTTGGGAGGTGTCCCGTGTTTTGTGTTGCTGTTTCTTCGGCTCTGTCTTGTCCGGTCGTTGGTTTTTCGGGGTCGCGTTCGGTGGTTCCTGCGGTCTTGGGTTCGGCGCTGTCTGGTCTGCCGGCGGGTGCTGTGGTGCTGGTCGGTTGCGCTCGCGGTGTGGACGGTGCGGTGCGTGCTTCGGTTCCGGGTTGTCGGGTGTTTCGCGTGTCGGGTTCGGGTCGGTCGGCGTTCGCTGGTCGGTCGGTGCGGTTCGTGCGGGCTTTGGCGGCTGAGGGCGGTGTCCTGTTCTCGTTTCCGGGTCGCGCTTGTCCGGCGGGGTTGGTTCCTTCGGCTGACTCGCGCTCTTGTTTCTGCGGGTTGGGTTCGGGTTCTTGGGCTTCTCTGGCGCTGGCGTTGGGGTTGGGTGTTCCTTGTTGCGTTTGGTTGCCTGCGGGTGTCTCGGTTCCGGCTGATTGGGGTCTGATTTCGGTCGGTTCGGGCTGGTGGGTGTCTCTGCCGTTCTAGCTCTTTCTTTCTGCCTCGGCTTTCGGTCGGGGCTTTTTTTTTGGCGGTGAACCGACAAAATACGATCGCCAGATAGCAGCGAAAATCACCCTCAAACATAACGACCAGAACGCTCACAATGAGTTAACCTCTTGAATCCGAGCGATCTAAAAGCGGTTCTCCCTTTGGTCGGTTGTTTATGTGGGGAAGTATCCCCACACCCCTCTGCTACGAAGGTGCTGATCGCGGTTTCTTTGTCCCCCCCTCCCGTCCCCCCCAGGGGGGAAGCCTTCTCTCAGCAATCCTATTTTAACTACGGGGTCAAGGGTGGTTATTTTCGTAAGGAAATAGGCTTTTTGAAGAACTTCTAAGGTTTCACGGTTTTCTAAGCAAACAGGCTTTCCCAAGAATTTCTAAGCTCGTTCCTCACTAAGAAATTCTACCGGAAACCGTGTTCGCTAAGAAAACGCGTGACCAGTTCCTTAACCTAAGAAGTTCTAAATCAAAAACCGTATTCCCTAACGAAAATATACCATTCCATCTGACGATGGAACGGCGGAAAAGCGGAAAAAGTTTTTTGTTTTTTTTATTCCGCCGCCCTTGACTCCCTACGTTAAGAAAAAAGTAGCTGAGAGAGAAAATATTTAGGAGGTATCGGCTATGTTTGAAGTCATTAACGGTAAAAATAGCGGGTTTTTAGGTAACTCGAAAATCTATATCGGTCGAGCTAATAAATCGTATTTATTGAAGGGTAGCGTTTTGCAGAATCGCTTTGTAATCGGGCAGGACGGTAATCGCGAAGAAGTGGTTGCGAAGTATCGGCAATGGCTCTGGCAGGAAGTGCAAAAACGCGGCGAGGTTTTTGATGAGTTAGTTCGGATTGCGGAACGAGTTAAAAAAGGAGAAACGGTGCAGTTAGCTTGCTGGTGCAAACCGTTAAAGTGTCATGGAGATGTGGTGAAATCTTGCATTGAATGGATGATCAAGGAGGGCATAGTTTGAAAGAAAAGGAAAGAAAAAAAAGAACAAATAACTATGCGATGAAAACAAACAGGAGGTCACGATTATGACATTCATTAACCCCAAAGAACTAGGACTGTACGCACCGAAAACTAACGAGCGAGTCAAGCTGGCCGCAGAAGCGCAGAAATTTATCAATCAAGCGCTCTATGACTACAAGCAACTCTTCTACGGATTGCGCTTGATTGCTTGGCACGAACGGGATAAACGCGCAATTTTCTATGAAGCGCTAACGAAAGGTGAACTCGATCAGTTTAAGGTCGCACCGGGTCATCGCGCTTCCGATGGTTCCTATACCAAAGACGAATGGGATTATGATCGTCTCAACGCCTATATGTGGAATCGATTCCGCGAGCTTTTCGATGCCGCATTCGATCTCGAAAAGATCGCCGAACTCAAAACCCTTAAGGATATCAAACAGGCAACCGATGAGTTATTGGAATTTGCACTCACCAATTGGAAAAGCGCGATCTTGGGGGACGACAAACACCAAGACGAACCCCGCGTCGAACCGATCGGTAAGGGTGTCACCAGCTGTAAGTTGGAGTACGAGGGCATCATAATCGAAGGAAGTTTTCGGTCGGAGGAACGCATCCTCATCCTCCGCACTCAAGGTCTTCCCGAAATTATCGTCCGGCAAGTGCGAGGAGAAACCAGTTGGAAGGGCGACATCCACTTCGATCCCTTCGGGCAAGTAGTGGTAATGAACTCTAAAAAAGCGGAGCTATTCAGCCAAGTTCTAGCTCTAGCCGCCCGCTTGAATCTCGGTATCAAAGAGTTTATGGACGACCCAGAAGGTTTTCTCGGCATCGAATCAACGAAGAGCCGTCAACGCGCCCGACAACGGGTCAAAGAGCGCCTTTTGGAAATCAACCAAAACCACTACGAACGGCGCAAGATGGAAACGGAGGGTCAACTCGTCACCCGTCGCCTCAACGATGAGATCGACGCAACGACCGACAGCGACGAACCGAAACCCAAGGAACCTCAGAAATCTCCTAAGATTTCCAATAAATCAAGCAAGCGCAAAACTGACCGAAAACGGGAGGCCGAGGAGTGGCTGAAAAATAATCCAGAATTTTCGGAGGATGTGGATGCCCAGATGGGTATCACGAGCATTCACACCTAGGTTTCCTTAATAGGATTGGAGGGGAGTGGAAGTCCTCTCCAATCCATCATACTGAAAAAACCATGCGAACCGCTATCTTTTTCTGGCAAGATGCCGAACAAACACCTATTCTCAAGTCTCTCATCGAGGAAGCTCTTCACCTCGGTTATAGCCGTTTCCTGACGACCCTGTTCCTAGAAAACGATCAAGGTCTGGTCTTCTCGATCGAGGCTGAATCGATCGATGACTTTCCCCTCGATAATCTTTTCCGCGCTGACCGCGTACTGCTCGTTGACGAGCCACTACTTTGGTTATGCGATCGAGGTGAGCGGGTCTTCGCGGTTTGGGACGGCAGCGAGGACGAAACGCTCACCTGTCTCGGTTTCCTCAAAGCTTGGGGTCTGTCAGGTAATTATGTCAACCCCTGCCATACTTTCACCCTCGAAACCATCTAACGTTTCTGCCCCGGTCGCTCCGGGGTTTTTCATCTCTACTCCCCGATTTGCTCACTCGTCGGGCGGGGGGGTTATCCTTGATCATCGAGCATCTACCAGCGATTACCCCCGCCTCTCCTCGCTCACGCCCGCCCACCCACCCCAAGAAAACCACCGAAAGATCAACCACAAATATAAAGCGAATTGCGAACTGGGGGCGGCAGGGTAAAGCCAAACTCGCTAACGCTCAAACATGGCTGTACCCTACACGACCCCAGTTCGCGGGCAACCTCAAGACGGGTTCTTCTCTCAGCTTTTCTCATTATAAAGGGGGACTCCAAACGTCAAGGGAGTTGATGTAAGACTCTAACAAAATCTAAGAAAATAGGCTTTCTCAAGAATTTCTAGGCTCGTTCCTCACCAAGAAATTCTACGAGAAACCGTATTTTCCAAGATTTTAGTAACTCGTCAACATCAACTAGACCCTTGACATTTGAAGCCTCCCCCCTTTAACCCAAAGATAGCTGAGAGAAAGAACTCAAGTTAATGCGTTTATCAGGAGACGAGACAATGCTAAAAATTATCATTGCGGGAAGCAGAAATTTTAATGACTATAATCTTCTTGAACAAAAAGTTGATTTTTATATCGGTGAAAATCAAGATATAGAAATTATTAGCGGCACGGCGAGAGGGGCAGATAAACTAGGAGAAAGATATGCAATTAATAAAGAATTAAAATTAAAAAGATTTCCAGCAGACTGGCAAAAATACGGCAAGAAAGCAGGATATTTAAGAAATGAAGAAATGGCAAAATATGCTAGTCATGCAATTATATTTTGGGATGGTAAATCTAAAGGAACTGGTTACATGATTGAATTATGCAAAAAATATAATATTAATTATCGGATAATTAGATTTTAGAAATAAAAAAAGGGACTCAATTAAAGTCTCTTTTTTATTTATTGAAGGAGAAAAAATCATGACAATTCAACATTTTTCTTTACTAAACAAAACGACACGACAACAAATTATCGACGAAATTCACAGCCTAGTTCTTCCTATCTCTCCTCTCTTTACTCCCAAAATGAAATCGGGAGCAAAATTTAACTATCAAATGACCTGCTGCGGCGACATCGGCTGGATTAGCGATCATTTTGGCTATCGATATAGCAAACTTCATCCAGAAACTCAACAACCTTGGGCAAAATTTCCCCCTAGCCTCTCGACTATAATCGACTATCTCAAATTGCAAGGATATATTCCAAAGAATTATCAAGCTCAAACTTGCTTGATTAACAAATATTTGGCGGGGGACAAATTGAGATTGCACCAAGATAAAGACGAACAAAATTTGACCGCACCGATAATTTCGATTTCTTTAGGCGCATCGGGAATATTCCAACTGGGCGGCATGAACCGCAAAGACCAAGTTCAAGAAATTATCTTAAATCCAGGAGATATTATGATTATGGCAGACGAAGATCGACTACGATTTCACGGATTCAAAGGAATTTTAAAGGGACATAAAAGAGTTAACCTAACCATTCGACAAGTTTACTAAACATCCAAGGCAGTTGCTGATAATTGATGCAATTGCCTTTCAAAATTGGCTACTTTGCTCACTCGTCGGGCGGGGGGGTTATCCTTATTCCCGCGTTTTTTCTGTGCCATACCCCCGCCTCTCCTCGCTCACGCCCACCCACCCACCCTAAACCGGAAAAATAAGGGAAGAAAATAAAAGAGATAAGAATCTTCGCCAAGCGGGGAGGTGTAAATTTAGGGTTAAACACCATGAACCAACCGATAATTCCGACTCCAACCGTTCAAACCTCGAACATTCTAGATGAATACGCCGATATCCGCTGGCAGATAGCCGCACTTTCGGCCAAACTAGAAGAAATCGAACCGATGGCGATCGAACAGGCGTTGTCGATCATCAATGAGGGTGCGACGGCCAACGGCAAACGGGTAGTGTACCGCACCGATACCATCGATATCATTCTGCAATTACGTTCCCAGAAGCCAAAACCCGAAAGCCATGCCGACCTCGAATCGCTCAAGGAATTGATCGAGTTGGAAGCTGAAAAAGCCCAATATCAAAACCAAGAGGAGATCGCCAGCATGGAAAGGGAGATCGCCCTTTTACGGTCTCGTCTCCTCAGACTGCAACAAACCGATGAAGGACGAACCTATCAAGCTGAATATGCAGACTTAGAACGTCAACTGACCACTCTCGAACCGCTTCTCAGCGTCAGATTAAAGTAAACCACTAGGGCTCTTCGGTTTGTGTGATGCAATGGACGGGGGTTATAAGGGATGGAACCCTTATATAGAAAGGCATTTAGCGATTTTTGTCAATTCTTTTCGATCTAGAGCGAACTAATCAATTAAGTCTCTTGCCAGATAAGGATTTAGTCGATTTATGCCTCCCTATCGAACCATACCAAGTAACGAAGAGCCACCACTAGCTAGATTTAATCGTACAAGCGGGGGAAATTTCTCTCGCTTTTTATAATTGGCTCAAATTCAAGAAAATAAATTATAAAAATATCAATAAAAACGAAAAAATCTTAAAAACTTAGACAATTTAAAAGCTATCGCATTAGGTGTAAAAAAATTAACATAGAGGTCAAAACCATGACATTTAAGGTATTCGGTAGTCGTCCCGCTAACTCCATTTGTCTTCCCGATGTTCCCTACTCGGTTCGTTTCAACTGTAAAGACGGGGGAGGCGGCATCTTCGTCGGGGGTTCCGACCCGCAACATCGCAAGTCCAATCCAGAGGACAAAATCGACATAAATATCATCAAAGTATCGAAATATTTCGGTACTCTAGGCAAAACCGATAACGTGCTGTGGATTCAGCTATTTTTTATCCCGGCTCCCAATGTACCCGCCGAAATTCTGCCCCCCAATACCGTCTGTGTCGGGTATATCAAAAAACAGAGCATTTCCGCCCTATTCAACACCGTGCAAGCCGCTATGAATAACGGTGAACCCGCACTCGGTATCTTCACCCTCAGTTTTCAGAAAGAAGTCGGTGCGGAGGGACCCTATTATTCCGTCTGCTTTAACTGGCGCACACGTCAATCCGACGAGGAGAAAAAGCAACTGGAAATGATCGACGCTTTTCACAACGAATACGGCGAGCAACTGATCGACTTGGAAAGCACCCGAATGTTGACCTGCGTTGACGGTTGGAGCGCAGGAGATGTCAATGCCCTTATCGCTCGCTCGTTGGGTGAACTGCCCGAAAGCAACCGGATAGAATTGCCCCCAGCTAAATCTCCCCGCCGCACTCGTTAATCCTTGACCTCTCTCGCACCCTCATTCCGGGGGTGCGTTTCACCCATAGTTAATTGATATTAACCGAACAATTTGTACTTTTTACCCACAGTCAATCGACTGAAATTTTACTAAAATCTATTGGACAGTTTTTGTTTTCTAAAAGAATCCGATTTCAGGATAAACTAAACCCTATTCTTTTACCCAATAAGTAGAAAACTAGCCTTAATCCGACCTGTTATTCAAAGAAATAAACAAAAATTATGTTATAATAATCGATATTTATGATGCTATTTAATCTTGAAAATCACCAGATTGGGAGATTGAAAACCATGACACAACCTATTCCTAAAAGAACACCCCGTCGAGGACGTATTTTTCCTGAAATCCAATGGACGGAAGCAGAAAAAACGAAAAGAAAATTGGAAAGTGAAGCGTTTTATCAACGTTGTCGGACGATATTCGAGCAAATCAGACCAGAGTTGATCGGCGAACATTACGGCTGGTATATCGCCATCGAGCCGGATAGCAAGGAATATTTTATCGACATTGATCGAGAAACCGCTCATCTCAAAGCACGCCACGCTCATCCCGATTCTATCCATTGTCTTTTCCGGTTGGACGGGACGGGAGCTTGTGGAACGATATGATCCGAGGAACATTCGGTGATAATTGCGAGATATTTTTCTTGATCGATCTCATCACAGGAGAAGGCGAGAATCTTTCCGTAGATGCCATGCTAGATACCGGGTTTACCGAGTTTCTAGCGATAAATAAACAGGATGTTGAAGGATTGAATTGGGCGTATTTCGATCAAGAAGAAATGCTCACCGCGCGAGGATTGGCAAACTTCGATATCTATCTCGGTAAAGTTCTTATCAACGAGCGAGAGTTTGAAGTTCCCGTCTTCGCTGGGGATGATATTCAAGAAATCCTGATCGGCTCACAATGGCTCAAGGAATTCGATTTAATGGTCAGATACCGACAAGAAGAATTAAAACTACAATAAAAGTCTCAGAAAATCCTTCGGCATGGGGTAAAAACCAACGAGGTACAACCCATGTCCAAACCGCAAGCGATCGATAAATTCCAACTCATTACCGACAAACTGATCGGCCTGATCGAACGGGGAGTAAAACCCTGGACAAAATCGTGGCACGCGACCCCCTACCAGAACCTGATCACCGGTCATCAATACACGGGCATTAACCCCATACTCTGCAGCATCGACTCGACCATAAATCAATGGGAACATCCATTTTTTGTCAGTTTCATTCAGGCTAAACAGGTGGGATGGACGGTCAAGAACGGCTCGAAATCGACTTGGTTACGATGGGGCGGCACGAACGTCAAAGAAACCGAAAACCCAGAAACGGGAGAGGTCGAACGTCAATATTACAAGGCTTTTAAGTTCCATAACGTCTTCAATGTCGACTGCATTGATGACTCGAATAGTGACGTGAAGATCGATTCTCTCATCCGCCAAAGAAAGGTGACTATTTCGGGAAATAGCGAACTTCGTTTGCCAGAAGTTGAACAATTTATCCAACAACACCTGCCAACAACCCAATTCGGGGGCAACGTCGCCATGTACCATATCGCCACGGACACGATCCGATTACCCGAATACGAAACTTTCTCCAACGCCGCCGCCTATTACGCCACTTACCTGCACGAGTTGGTACATTGGACGGGACATCAAAAACGTTGCAACCGTCCGCTCAAAAATAAGTTCGGCTCCTGGTCCTACGCTTTCGAGGAATTGATCGCCGAGATCGGAGCGGCGATGGTCTGCAATCAACTGGGTATCGATAGCAAACTGGAACATCACGCCAGTTATCTCGACTTTTGGCTTAAAATCCTGAAAGATGACAAAAAAGCCTTTTTCGATGCAGCTCGCTTGGCGATAGGAGCGACTCAATATTTGACGGCAGTTCAACAACTAGAAAAAGCCAGTTGAGGACAACAGGCGATCGAAATAAACGTTATCGATCGCCCCTTTCCATCGAGAAGATTAAAAAATATCGAGAAAAAAGAGAACGAAAAAGCTGACTGCGGGGTGAAAACTATCGAGAGAAAGAACATGACTAACAATCGCTTTCCCCGGCCCGAATTACTGCTACACCCCAATATCCCCAAACCGTTACACGGTATCAATCCCCGCACGATCCTCGGTCAAAAGTGGTGGAACGCACAACGACAATTAGCCTACGCCGAACAGGACTATCACTGTTGGGCTTGCGGGATAAATAAAACGTCGGCTAAGTATCACCGTTGGCTGGAAGCACACGAGGTCTACGACATCGACTACGGTACGGGACGGGTGGAGATGAAAGAAGTCTGTGCGCTCTGTCATAGTTGCCATCAATATATTCACGATGGCAGAATGCAGAAATTATTGGAACAGGGCAAACTCTCTTTCGAGAAATATATCGACATTCTCGCTCACGGAGAACGGCTCGTCAAAGATTATTTAACCGAAATGGCTATCAATTATCGGGGAGAAGAGTGGAAACGACCTTTCGAGGGAACGCTTCCCTTTCAAGATACTTTCCCCGATGTGATCGTACCAGGATTACCCCGTCCCGTCCAATCGCAAGTCGATTGGCAAGAATGGCATTTAGTGGTCGAGGGACGGGAATATTATACGCGCTTTTCCGATGTTCAGGAATGGACAGACTATTATCAGTGGTTACACCGCAATAACCTGACCGATAATTTCCAAATATTCGCCCAATTTAAAGAAAGTAAATAATCTTCAAAAGCTTGCGCCAAGGGGTAAAAACCATTCGGAGAAACCCCTTGGCCTCTAAAGTTTATTTATTGCATTATCTCGGAGAAATCGGCGATCTCACCAAACCGACCGGACACGCACAACACTATCTAGGTAGTACCAGCCGGAGCCTGAAACAAAGACTAGCGGAACACGCCGCAGGACGGGGTGCAAAAATAACCGCCGCTTTCGCCCGACAGAATATCGACTTTATCTGCGTCCGGACGTGGAACGGCGGTAGAAGGGTGGAACGTTACCTCAAACGCCGTCACGCCCACGCCCGTCTCTGTCCTTTGTGCAATCCCAACGCCCGTAAATACGGCAACCAGATGGGAGGAACACCCCTGATCTCTAGTTTCAAACACGGTTCTCGATCGACATCTTCAGCGTCTTGATCGAAAATATCGAGAAATTGAAATGATTTGAATGGGGGGTAAAAACCTATCAAGGAAAAAACAATGAATATAATCTTCAAACAATGGAATTGCCGAGTTATCGTCAGTAAATATCTGAAAGGTGGTTTTCCAGCGATTTATTTAGTCGATGCCAATAACGGAGAACAGATCGCAAAGGCAACGGTTAATTTGATAGATTACGGTATCGAACCAGAACCGAATCATTGCTATTTGAAAGACTATTCCGAAAATCAGGGAATTGTCGAGATTCTAGCGGGAGCCAGAGTCGTGATTCCTATCCAACAGATTCGCTTCGGAAATTTGACCGCAACATTGTGCAAACTTAGTCCTCAACTGATCGAAGAATTAGAAGAGCTATAAAACGTAGAGAAAGCTGTCATCTGACAGCTTTTTCTGGTTATAAGTAGTCAAACATGGTCAGACCTAAAGAACAATTGGAGAGAAAAAAATAGCTGGAACGGGGGTGAAAAACATGGAGAGCAACCGATATGCAACTATCCATCTTCGATCTTCCCCCCGATCCCTTACCGACCCAACTTCGCTATCCCGATCCCCGCAAAGCGCAAAAGCTAAGGGAATTAGCCGCTAGTCTCCAATCCCAGATTGACAAAAAACTCGACCCAGCGATCTCCCATCAACGCCCCACCCGACGACGGGCCGGCATCGTCGCCTCGATGAGAGAGGACGGAAAACAACTACAACGGATTCAGTCTTGGCTGCGGGTAATGGCCGACGAAGCTGAAACAGGAACGTTACCCGACATTCTCCAACGGATAACGACGAAAACCCAGTTAGAAGTCCTGTATTCTTTCTGTTATCACCGTTGGCGAGATGAAGATATCCACCGCGTACTTACCGATAGCAATTCTTATTGGTACGGCAAACTGGAACGGGCGCACCTGAATAGCCTCGATCGAATTAAGCTGGCAATTACCGCTTTACAGTCCCTCGACAATCCCGTACCAGAAGACCCCACTCTCATCCAGATACAGAAACTGGAAAGAGCGCTGATCGGACGGAATATCCGCGGTTATTTTCCCACTCCCCGGCTTATCTGCCAACGGATGGTCAAATTGGCCATGCTCCGTAACGGTATGAACGTTTGGGAACCGAGTGCAGGCAAGGGATCGATCGCCGAAGCGATTCGGGAATCGGTACGGGTCAACTTGGATGTCTGTGAACTGCAAGCCGAACTCCGGCAAATTCTCCAATTGAAAGGGTTCAATGTCATCGCCTTCAATTGCTTCGATGTCACGGGAAATTACGATCGCATTCTGATGAACCCTCCCTTCGGCAAAGGGCTGGAAATTTCCCATATCACCCACGCCTATAACCGTCTAACCGAAGGGGGAAGACTGGTAACGATCGCCCCAGAATCCGTCAGCTTTCGCAAAGACCGAACTTATCAACAGTTCCGTAATTGGTTGGCCGATAAAACCGTCCTCGATGAGGCTTTACCTGATAACGCATTTCTAGAAAGCGATCGACCAACGGGAGTAAGAACAAGGCTGTTGGTACTGGCAAAATAGCCCACAATGGACGCTTATCAGAGCGTCCTATTTCCGCAATCGGACGGGCCATAGCAATAAAATCGGGGGACGGTATCCACAAAAAGGGTGAAAACAGCCAAAAAAATGACCAGCGCCAGTGAAAACCATTTGTGAAAAATCATGAACAACACCTTCACGGAAAAATTTCTCGAACAACCGCCGCCGAATACCGTTCGGGTCATCCAGACGGTCACGGGAACGACCGACAACGCCCGAATATGGGTCGGTTACGATGCCGACAACCAGAAAACCTTTCACATTTACTGTCCTTATCGCATTGGCAACCGCATACCTGAACCCGTCACGGCGATCGAGGCGATTTTTTTTGATAATTACTGGCGCTGGCGGGTCACGACCGCGTACAAAGCTCCCCGTTGTCCCGATTGTGGTGCGGCATGGGACGAGCGCCATTGCGAATTTTGCGGCTTGTGGCTTGAAGACCCGATTTAAAGAGAAAAAAAGAGAAGATTGAAGAAAACCTCTGTATTAGTCGAGAAAATTCATACAGAGGTCTTAAACTATGAAAATCTTATCCTGTTATTCCCTCGGTGAACACTTCAGTAAGTAGTCGTGCAAAATTAATTTCCTAGTGAAGATAGGCAAGAGGCAAGAGGCAAGAGGCAAGAGGCAAGAGCGGGGTTAGATATGTGTAATTAATTTTGCCTAGGTACTTACCTTATTTTGCCTTTTGGAAGCACTCAGAACGATTCGCTCGATCAACGACTGACTAAACTTTTTCAAGGTAAACCAGCCCTGTCTAGTTTAAACGCTCAAAAAGATAAAAACAACAGATAAACAGATAAAAACAGTATAAATCACAGAAAAAGACGGTATTGCGGGCGAAAACTATTAGAAATTGGAGAAATAATCATGCCAGTCCCGAAAACAACCGTTATTTCTGTATCCGATGAAGCCCTCGGTAATTTCGCCGTCCCCGATCATTCAGAACGGGTTTATGCCCAAGTGTACTATGCCATCCGGGAACGTCAGGGTATGCTATCTCGGAAACGCAACGGCGAGGATTTCAGTTGGGATGACTTCAAACAGAAATTCACCGAAGCGTTCGGCACTCCTGACAAACCCACCTATACGCTCGAACAACTGCTGGATTATGCACTTCGCAAATTCAATATGACTTTGCAGGACTTGATCGATGCCAACAAACGCAGTTGGGAACGCCGTCGCGCTCGGGAAGAAAAATATGGTTCCTATAACAGCATTCCCCAAGACTGGAACGCAGGTTAATTAACGTGATGGGAGAGGAGTTTTCCTCTCCTTTTTTTTGCTTCGGTGAAGGGAGAAATAAAAGAAAAATTAAATAACAAAAACTATCGGAGCGGGGTGTAAACTATTCCGAGAAAATCGATGGATAACGACACTTTCGATAGTTATCTTAACACCCTCCGTGATTATCGTCTATATAAACAATTTCCCGACGATTATTACGATCCAACCCAAGATTTACCGCCAGGTATTCACGCCTCGATCTACCGTCCCGAACCGGAAATAGAAGACGACCCCGACCCAGATGAGCCAGAAATTTCGGATAATTGGCAACCCAGCGATGATCCTCTTCATTTCTAATCGGTAAATCAAACTTTTTCTGCCCTTGGGCGATTGTCACTGCGACTATCGCCTTTTTTAACTGAGGGAAACAATCGCCAGTAATTTTCAGACAAAGCTCGGTCGGGAGACGACGAATACAAAAAATAGGAAAAGAAAAAAAAGAAAAACGGTCGAGTGCGGTCGAAAACCAACGGAAGTTAACACCATGCGTCAATCAAGCCACACCCTTATCGAACTGCTCGTCACCTCAATCAATTCTGAAAATATTGGGCAAGTTGAACTGCCCTTCCCTGAATCCTTTGGAAGAAAAGCTGTTAGAATTTTTAAAAATTTACGTTAATTAGAAACAGATGAAGATTATACAAAAAAGATAACTTAAAATAACAAGAATGCTCTCGCCAGAGGTGAAAATAATTGAACTAGGAGCTATGAATAATCAAACAAATCCCTTAAGCAGACTGCTAAAACCTGAAACCGAGAAACAGCCAACAGTCTTAGGACAAACAGGAACAAACAATATAGCGCAGAATATCACTATTACGGAAACTATTGAGATGAGATTAAGACAACCCTACATTGACCTGATTGGCATCTGGAAAGGTTTTGGCTACCCAGACCGTCACAACTTCCAGTGGGACTCGAAAGCCAGAATCCGCATCTGGAATGGCAACAACTGTCACTTCGTTGTGTTTAGCGATTTGGATGAGCCAGACAGCGGCACGTCCATCACAAATAGCAGCGAAAACCTAGCAACTTTTATCCGCCGCGACTTTCACTTGGACGGGACGATTTTGTGGTTCGAGCATTATCCGCGCCATAACACTCCTGAGTGCATCCGCCAAGCTAATCACTGGCAAGAAGAAGTCTCTCTTGTTACTTATACCTGGGATGGACAAAAATACCTCTCTCCTCGCTGGGTCTATATCAAGCGAGAAGCGGCGGAAACTATGATCGACGCTTCCTTAGAGATGGAAGGCTACCGCTCCTTGTCCTCCCATTATTTCTCCTGTCCTGTCCTGATTTGATAACTAATCACCGAATAAAACGGAGGCAATGCGATTATTTTAAGCCAAGTAACCGATAATTAACAACTGACTTCACCGCTTTTATTTGACTCGATGCAAAAGCGATCTCATCGAGTCACTACTTTGTTAAACAGGAGTAAAAATGAAAAATAAAACAACAGAATTTATCAAGGGTAAAAGAGTATATGGATTGTTTATGATTGTCTTTTAATGACTTATAAAAAGTTCAGGGAATCCAGTAAGTTAAATTGCTATTTGCACGTTTTGCCAGACCGTATTCTCGTTACTTATAAAGCCTTTGGGAGAGAATATTTATTGTCGAATTTACTTAAGATTTTAACTCAGCATAAGAGATATAGTTCGCAACAGTTAAAAATGAATAAAAACAAATTCAGAAGAGAAAAATAATAATAAAAATGCTTTCGCCAAGAATGAAAACAAATTGAACAAAATTATGACGGCTAAAAACCTGAATCTCGAACAGTTTACCGGAACCGAAAACTATTACAAGCACTCAATGGGACTCCTCTATACGGATGGGGTACATTACCTAGTCCAAGAAGCCAAAGCCTATTGGCTCATCGATAGACCTCTTGCATAATTTTTTTATGGTATAATATAAGGTTTTGCTTTTTTCTCAATTCTTAGATTGAAGTGGAAAAAAGAATAAAATGTGATCTTAGGTCAGGAAATCATCT
>VYLH01000116.1_pt1 | contig 15767 bp, 13 predicted proteins | sample 5114361 | NCBI WGS metagenome assembly VYLH01 (sample SAMN12291772, study PRJNA351875) | freshwater metagenome | isolation source: freshwater lake | place: USA: Michigan, Kent Lake | collected 2013-08-15
CTTTCTCTAAAAAAATGGAGAATCACGTTGGGGAGCCCTTTGGTATTTTATCCATGACTACAATGCACACCTGGCAAAGGATTAAGCCGCCATCACTACTACCGAATCACCACCAAAAATTTTAGCTTCGAGCAATTTTCTGGAAATGTCAAAAATATACTTTTTGACATTTGAAGTTTTGATATGGTAAAGTAAGGGAGCATCTCACATTTGCATTAAGCATAAATGCTTAATGAGGTAAATAAAAAAGTTAAAAAATAGAATCATGGGTGCAGGGCTAATAAATATGTGCAAAATAGCCGAAAAAGTTTCATCGATTACAGGCATCGATATATTGACAGATGTATCTAAGAGTAAAATCAGCACAGGAACAGCGTTATTATGAAGGTCACATTTTTAAGCCCAAAAAAAAGAGAAATATTAGTCATTTTACTAGCTTTTATTTTTGTGCTAAGCATTTACCTAATTGGCATAAGACAAAGCTCTAAAAGTACAGCTCATGAGAGACAAAACCAAACTCTGGAAATTTCCCGACAAATTTATGAAAATGGATTACTTTCTTTTTGGCAGCCGAAAGCTAATTTTGCCAATATTTACGCCCCACAGTATCCTCCATCACAATCCTATACCGTGATTCGTTTTGAATTTCCTTTCCATGGAGTATTGGGGTATTTATTTTCAAAAATTTTTGGATTTCACGGTTGGATTTATACAACTATATCCTTGCTTTTTTCTTTAATAACTATCGTATTTTCTTTGCTTTTCTTTCGTCTATTTAATGGATTTTATGCATCATCTTTTGGTTTATTGCTTTTAGTTTTATCCCCATTATTTTTACACTTTGGTCAGGTGGCCATGCCCGATATTGTAGCTTTAACCGGTCTAGTGACTAGCTTATACTTTGCTGGTTATACGGCCAATCGTGCTTCAACAATAGCTAATGACAGATGGACTTGGATTGGATTTTTGACATCAGCTATACTTTTCGCTGTTATCGGTGTGCTGGGGAAACCCAACCTAATCCCCTATGGATTACCTGTAGCTTTGCTGGCCATTAAGTCTTTCCGGCAAAGAAAAACAAAATTTATAGCGTTTTGCCTATATTGGTTAATCGCGGTTATGGCCTTGGCCTTGTGGAACTTACTTATTTACTTAGACCCACCTGGTAGCTGGAATATTTTGAAGGCATCTGCCGCTCAAGCACCATTGCTAAATTTGTTGCTGAGTCCAAGTTTTTACATTAAAACTATAAGTTGGGCTACTCTTTTTGGCCTTGGTATTCCTGGAATAGTTTTCCTGTTTCCAGCTATTCCAGTAGTTTTCAGAGAGCGACGCTATCGCCTCTGGGTTCCGTCGGCTTTATTCAGTATAGGATTCGTTTATTTAAGTCAAAGAACTTATATGATTAGGGAGCCACAATATACACTTATTGTTTTATTTTGGCTCATCTTTATTGCTGTTATTGGAATTAATGAGTTGACTATAAAAGGCTCAAAAATTTTATCTTCAAAAATTTTTCTAGTAGTTTTCATGATTCACCTGCTCATGGTAACTTGGGGAACCTTATATTTAAAGGCGGATAAACTTCCCAACTCCGGTTCTCTTGTATCTATTGGTAATTTAATACCTCTACAGGCAAAAATAGTACAAATATCTCCATCCTATGGAGCAACTCCAACTTATTTTTTGAATCGTCAAACGGCTTTGTTTATGTCTAATGATAAAGAACCTATCCTAGAACTCAAGGATTACCAAGCTTTAGGTTATAACTATTTAATGTTTTTTGACTATTCTCTAAGTGCTAATTCATTTTCAGATATCGTTCAACAAAAACGGATTACTGTTGTAGCAAAATCCCTGGCTCCTCAAATTTATAATTATGCACAAAAACATTTTGATAAAGTCTTTGAATTAGATGGGGTTACTCTGTTTAAGATGGTAGATAACAATGAATCTCTATAACCCGCTGCTTGAAGAAATTATTTATGCTTTTCAATATCCTAAAATTTTATCTCTGTTGAGTGAAATTACCGGAATACCTCAATTATTACCTGATGAATATTTGTATGCTGGTGGAATTAGCTTGATGGATCGAGGGTGCTTCCTTAATCCTCACATAGATAATTCCCATGATAAAGACAGAAAGAATTACAGAGTTCTCAATTTACTGTATTATGTAACACCAGATTGGCAAGAGGGTTATGGAGGCAATTTAGAACTGTGGGATAATGGATTAAAATCTCCTCAGAGGACAATTTGGAGCAAATTTAACAGGCTAGTAATTATGAAGACGGACAAAAGTTCATATCATTCTGTTAATCCGGTTATATATAATGGTTCGAGATGTTGTGTATCCAACTATTATTTCTCTCCCGTATCACCCGAAAGTGAAGATTATTTTCATGTCACCTCTTTTCGAGGGCGACCCGAACAAAAACTTCGAGACTTGTGGCTACAAGCTGACATAGCTATCCGTAATAATATCCGCAAGGTTTTTCCCCAAGGAATTGTTAAACCTTGGCACAGGTACAAGAAGTAAATATATTATCCCTAATGTTTAACTTTATTGGTTCTTCCGAACCTGGGGGGAAAGATGTAAAAAATAAAATCCCTGAAGTGTTTGCTGGACAAAGGATTGAGACATCTAAAGGATCATTTGAGCAACTTTTGCTATGATCTAGTCATAAAGAAACTTTCAGCAATCTCCTTCATGGTAAGTTCGGTAAAACCACTGTATTCCTCCAGAATTATGCAACTTACGGCCTCCCTTGTCCTTTACAAAAATGACCCAGAGATAGTTACTCAAGCAATTAAATCTCTGTTCAGCACACCAATAGAAATTAATTTATCAGTAGTAGATAATTCTCCCACTGATGAACTAAAAAAAATATTCGATAATTTTCAGGAATACGATATAGATTATTACTTCAATAATGGTAATAACGTTGGTTTTGGTCAAGGACATAACCTAGCTATTACTAGGGCTAAAAATTATGATTATCATTTAGTTATCAATCCAGATGTTTATTTTGATAATAATGTAATCACTGAACTTATTCACTACCTCGATAAACATCAAGAGGTGGGATTGATTACTCCAAAAATATCTTACCCTAATGGGGACATCCAATACCTTTGTAAGCGTCAACCCACAGTTTTGACCTTATTTATTAGACGTTTTATACCAAACAAAATGCAATTTCTTTTCAAAAAGAGATTGGACTGGTATGAAATGAGAGATATTAGCTATAACCAGATAATAGAAGTACCGATTATTAGTGGATGTTTTATGCTATTTAACAGAAAATATTTAGATGATATTGGCTATTTTGATAAAAATATGTTTATGTATTTTGAAGATTATGATTTAACCCTTAGAATGTCTAAAAAATATAAAACCATACTTTATCCCCATGTGAATATTTATCATCATTGGGCAAGAGGAGCGCACAACTCTACTAAACTGGCTATAGTTTTTGCTCAATCGGCTGTGTATTTTTTTAATAAACATGGTTGGAGACTTTACTAAACTTAATTGAATAATTAATAATGAAAAACGTTTTAGTTACAGGTTCTACCGGCTTTATTGGCAGCCACTTACTGCCAACTTTACACCAACATAACTACCAAATAACAGCTGCAATTCGCCAGAAATTTGAGTTTCCTGCATCCCTGTCAATTAAGGCTATTCAGGTGGGTGAAATTAATGATATAACCGATTGGCAAGAAGCATTGCTAGGCATTGATACCGTTATTCATCTAGCAGGACGCGCTCATATCCTTCATGAGACTATATCCAATCCAGAAGCAGCATTTATAAAAGTTAACACTAAGGGGACTATTAACCTAGTTAAGCAGTCGCTAAAAGCGGGAGTTAAGCACTTTATTTTTGTCAGTTCTATTCATGCTATGGCTGCCGAAAGTGATAATATTCTTAACGAAAATTCTCCCTGTCATCCTGATAGTCCCTATGGTCGTAGTAAACTACAAGCGGAACAAGCTTTAATTAACCTTGCCAAAGATAGTGACATGACTTGGACAATCCTTCGTCCTACTCTAGTTTACGGACTAGGCAATCGCGCTAATATGGAGCGCTTGATGAAACTAATTAAACGGGGATTACCTTTACCTTTTGGTGCGATCAAAAATCGTCGTAGTTTTGTCTTTGTGGGTAACTTAGTTGATGCCATTATTACCTGTTTAGATCATCCTAATGCGGTTAATCAAATCTTTTTAATTAGCGATAACCAAAATGTTTCTACTCCCCAATTAATTCGTCTCATTGCTCAACGAATTCAACAACCCTGTCAATTGCTGCCCGTCCCCACTACCCTACTTAGATTCTTAGGTTATCTGGGTGATACCATAGAATCCATAACAGGGAAAAATCTCCCTTTTAACAGCTATAATATCGATCGCTTGCTTGGTTCTCTTGCCGTTGACTCTAGCTATATTCAAAAAACCCTAGATTGGCAACCTCCCTTTACTTTAGAGCAAGGATTAGCTCGAACCATTCAGCCAGAAAATTAGTGATCAGCTTGTCAAAAAGACTTCATAATTCAAGTTCCGCTTTGACAAAATCGGCAGTTTTATAGAGAGAAAACCCCACTTTAGCGGCTATCATCTGCATAGCGCGGTTATCCCTTAAAATTTCCCCTTCAATTCCCTCTAATCCTTCCTTTTTGCCAATAGTGACTAAACGCTGTAGTAACTCTGTACCAATTCCTTGACCTTGATAGTCATCCCTAACTAATAGGTCAAATTCCGCCACATTAACGCCGTGCAGTTTATTTAAGCGTCCTATAGCGATAATTTCTGGCTCTTCCGTCTGATCGTTATTAATCTCTACCACTAAGCTCATTACTCGATCGTAGTCGATAAAACAAATGCGCGTAAGACGATCATAAGCGGTTTGGCGATCAAGATTGACAAGATGAAAATAACGATAATAAATAGTTTCTTCCGAGAGATAATGGTGAAATTGTCGCACTAAAGGCTCATCTGCTGCCTGAATTGGACGAATTAGCACTTTTAAGCCTCTTTTCGTCGTCCAAGGTTCTATATAATGTTCGGGATAGGGACGAATCGCCGGATGAGATAACTTTTCTGGGGGTGTAGTTGGAGGATGAAGAAGGATAGAAGCGGAAAGGGCGATTAATTGCTCTGAATCGGCAAAAAAGGGATTAATATCGATAGTTTTAATGCGAGGTTGTTCACTGACCAGGTGACTAAATTTAACGATTATTTGCTCTAAATTCGCTAAATTAAGCGATTTAATCCCATTTAGTCCCTGAAAAGCCCGATAAATCTTGGTTTTTTCTAAAAGTCGGCGCGCGAGATTAGTATTTAAAGGAGGTAGAGCGGTGGCGTAATCTTGAAAAATATCGACTAAACGGCCACCAGTACCAAAAATTATCACCGGTCCGCACTGATCATCGTAATTAGAGCCGATAATTAACTCATATCCTCGATCGATTTCTAACATCGGTTGAATAATCACTCCGAGAAAATGCTCCCCACCCACTTGTGCGCTAATATTAGCTTCGATCGCCTGATATGCTTGTACCACTGCCCTAGGGGAAAAAAGCGGCAATTGTACCCCACCCACCGCGCTTTTATGGATAATCGTCCTCGAATGCAGTTTCATCACCACGGGATAACCGAGAGATTCAGCGAGATTAACTGCTTCTGCGGCACTTTCAGCAATTTTAGTGACAATAACAGGGATTCCATAAGCTTTGAGTATATCTAAAGACTCTGGCTCACTGAGAATTGTTCTATCCCCTGCTTGCTCGATAATCTGGCTAACTAAAACTCGATCGGAGCCATTTTCCTGAGAATTGGTTAAAATTGGCGTTTGATAAAGACCGCGCAGATTCTCCTCATATTTCCAGAGCAAATTAAACACCCGGGCCGCCGAATCGGGATAGCGATAGGTGGGGATACCCTGCTGATTTAATAACGCTACTCCCTCTGCAATGCCCTCTCCCCCCATCAAACTTGCTAAAATGGGTTTTTTGCTATTTTGAGCGATTGAAGCGATTCTATGAGCAATTTCTCGCAGATCAGTGTTAAAGCGAGGCGAGAGAATCATCAACACCGCGTCGGTATGTGCATCCGCTAAAGCGATCTCTAGGGCGCGAGCGTAGCTATCGGGATCGCTGCTGCGACGCAGATCGATAGGATTTTGGGGGACAATATCCGCGGGAACAAGAGGAGCTAGTTTTTCGATCGTTGCGGGGGTAAGGGTTGCCAGTTGTCCATCTTCCGCCAGTAAAGCCGAGGCCGCTAAAAGAGCGGGAGCCACACCATTGCTGATGATTGTCAAGCGTTTTCCCCGGGGAAATCGGGGAATTTTCGCTAAAACTTGCGTGATATTCAAGAGATCGGCCAGTCTTTGTACTTCCACGATGCCACAACGAGCAAAGGCAGCGGAGAGAGTTAGCTGATCGCTGGTCAATTTGCCAGCATGGGAAAGAGAAGTGGGGTCAAAGTCGGTACTGTGGCGACTAATGGCGATAATTGGTTTATTTAGGGCAACTTCTCGGGCCGAGGACAGAAAAGAGCGGGCATTATTCAGGGATTCCAGGTAGATAACGATGCTTTTGGTTTGGGGATCGTCTCCCAAATAATAGAGTAATTCGCCCCAATCCACATCTAAAAGGACTCCGAGGGAGATAAAGTGACTAAAACCGACATTTTCGCTTAAACTCCAATCAAGCATGGCAGCAGCGATCGCCCCACTTTGACTAATCAGGGCAATTGAACCAGTTTTCGGCAGGATGGGGGAAAAGGTGGCGTTAAGATTTTGGCTTATATTGCAGATTCCTGAGCTATGGGGACCGATGATGCGTAATTTTTGACCAGCGATCGCTTTAATTTCCCTAAGTAAATTTTCCCCCATCTGTCCAGTTTCCCGAAAACCCGTGGAGAGAATCAGGGCGCATTTAACCTGTTTTTCGACAGATTGGGCGATAATAGCGGGAATTTCGGGAGCGGGGGCGGTGATAATTACCAGATCGATCGCCGCCTGGATATCTGGTAAACTGCTATAGCTGGGAAGATCGAGCCAGTTTTCGGGGTGAGGATTAACTAGATAAAGACGGTGCTGACCGGGATTATGATGGAGATTATTTAAAAGAGTGCGATCGAGTTGGGGATTTTGGCGATTAAATCCCACCACAGCGATGTTTTTTGGCTCAAAAAAGGCTCTTATGGTTTGATGTTCGCCACCACGAGGCTCTAAGATGGAATTTAACATAAGTAAGCTAGGAGGCATTTAAACTGGGTATTGTTAAGTGAGCTAAAAAAGCAGCTAACCCCTACTGTTCCAGTGTTCCGGTGTTCCAGCTTTCCCTGATCGATCTAAACCAATTTTAGCTGTTTAATCAGGGTTTGATCGGTGTAATTAATTTTGTCTAGGTAGGGTTGGCTGAATAAATCTAAAAACTTGGTTGGATAAGGTTTTCAGACTTTTTTTCCCTCAAAAAGTGCCGACCATTGGAGTGATGGGGGGAAAATTTTAGGGACTTTTTCCCTGAAAATTAGGTAATTGACCTCCTCAAAATCGGTAAAACCCTACACCCCACACCCCACACCCTGCCACCAGGAAAAACTTTTTCACCAAACCCTAGGCAGCGATCGGCAATAAAACAGCCCTAGCCGATGAACATTTTCCCCAAGAGATCTAGTAAACTAACTGATGCTGTAAATATTTAGAGACAGACGATGGAACTGGAATATCCCGAGGATTTGAGATACCTAGAAACCCACGAATACGTCAGACTCGAAGGTGAAATCGCTACCTTGGGAATTAGTGCTTTTGCCGTCGATCAATTGGGTGATATCGTGTTTCTAGAATTGCCCGAATTGGGAGAGGCGCTGGAAGTAGGTAGTAGTTTCGGCACGATCGAATCGGTAAAAGCGGTAGAAGATCTTTATCCTCCCGTCTCGGGAACCGTAGTTGATCGCAATCAAGCGATGATTGACTCCCCCGAATTAATTGCCGATGATCCCCACGGGGAGGGTTGGTTATTAAAAGTGCGGGTAGAAAATCCCGATACTGCCTTGGCTGATACCCTCTCCGCTAGTGAATACCGCGCCCAAGTAGCAGGGGAAAGTTAACTAATATTAACAACACGCAGCCAGACCCTCACACTATCATAGGCATAGAAAGAATTGAAAATCCAGGAAGCGATCGAGTCTTCCTGATTTTTGTCTCTAAATCGTGCTGAGACGAAATTCTTGCCCGAATCGAGTCAGGTTTCACTATTTACCCAATCTATGCTAAATCCTAATCTCGCGGCGATCGAACTTTCCAAAGAGGAGGTTCAACGCTACTCTCGACACATTATTCTGCCCGAAGTGGGCTTAGAAGGTCAAAAAAAACTAAAAGCCGCCAGTGTTCTCTGCATCGGCACCGGGGGACTCGGTTCCCCGCTTTTACTCTATCTAGCGGCGGCTGGCATCGGTAGAATCGGTATTGTTGACTTCGATATCGTCGATAGTTCCAATCTGCAACGTCAAATTATTCACGGCACTTCTTGGGTAGGTAAACCGAAAATTGTTTCCGCTAAGGACAGAATTCTAGAAATTAACCCCTATTGTCAGGTGGATTTGTACGAAACCCGCATAAGTTCCGAAAATGCCCTTGACATTTTAGCCCCCTATGATGTAGTCATCGACGGGACGGATAATTTCCCCACCCGTTATCTGACTAATGATGCTTGTGTTCTTCTCGACAAACCCAACGTCTATGGCTCAATTTTCCGCTTTGAAGGACAAGCAACCGTTTTTAACTACCAAGGCGGTCCCAACTACCGCGATCTCTATCCCGAACCGCCACCACCGGGGATGGTTCCCTCCTGTGCGGAAGGCGGTGTTTTAGGAGTTTTACCCGGAGTAATCGGCACAATTCAAGCCACAGAAGCCATTAAAATTATCCTCGGCGCACCGGATACCCTTAGTGGTCGTTTACTGCTTTACAATGCTTGGGAAATGAAATTCCGTGAGTTAAAATTGCGCCCGAATCCCATCCGTCCCGTCATTGAAAAATTAATTGATTACGAACAATTCTGCGGTATCCCGCAAGCGAAAGCACAAGAAGCGGCAGAACAGCAAAAAATGACAGAAATGACCGTAGTAGAGTTAAAAGCACTAATTGACAGCAATGCCAATGATTACATTCTCATCGATGTGCGTAATCCCAACGAGTACCAAATCGCTAATATCCCCAACTCGGTGCTAATTCCCCTACCCGATATCGAAAATGGTGCGGCAATTCCCAAAATTAAGGAATTAGTCAACGGTTATCGTCTTATCGCCCATTGTAAGATGGGGGGACGTTCCGCTAAAGCCCTCGCTATCCTCAAAGACGCAGGTATCGAAGGAATTAACGTCAAAGGTGGCATCAGCGCCTGGAGTCGCGAAGTCGATTCCACTGTACCAGAATACTAAATTTTGGCCCTTGGGTTTTGGGGTGTTAGGGTGTTAGGGTTTTGGGATATTAGTTGAATTTCCCCATTCCCTATCCCCCCATCTCCCTAGGGTTGATTCAAGGTAGGGTTGATTCATGAATCAACCCTACCCCATTCCCCATCCCCCCATCTCCCCTTCTCTGTGTTTCCTGTTCTCTCTGAATCTGTTAAGATCAAGGCCAGTTAGCCTTAAAATCCTCGGTGTGAGCGAACGATGAAAAACCATATTAAAAAAATTGCTAGTTGGAGCGCAATCGCTACTATTTCCCTTGGCTTAGTAGAAATGAACCGAGCAGCGATCGCATTTGGCAACAATAATCAATTCAGTGCCTGTATCAGTCAGATTGTCGGCACGGGAGTCAGTCCCGAAGATGCCGCCACCGCTTGTTCAGAAGCATTAATTCCTAAAGAATTATCCCGGTGTGTGGTGATGATTAAATCCAAAACCCCGATCGATGGTAATCTGGCCCTGCAAGCTTGTTTTCAAGTGCGTCGTCCTATTGACCTAGGTAATTGTGTAGTCGATATCCATCGCGCTGCCCCCTTATTTGCCACTAATTCCCTCAAACAAACCGAAACAGCCAAGGAACCTGATAAATTAGGGATTTCTAAACAGGTTTTAGATTCCTGTCGTCAAAGTTTATTACCCGGGCGCTTTTCCCAATGCGTTATCGCTGTCAGTCGTGATGTGGACAAAAATAATCCCTCCCAAGCTTTACAAACCTGTTTAAGTGCCGAGGATTTCCCCAGGGATCTATTCCCCAGTTATCCCCAAAATCAAGACCAGAGACCTTAATCAAGATTATTTGGCTCTCTTATTTTGGGAATATACGGAAGAACCAGAAAACGTTAAAGATTGAACCATCAATCAGACGAGTTCGGCGGCTTAGGAAAGGTACACTTAACCGTAATATTTAAATTACTTTTAGCGGTTCCTTTGGTAATATAAGGGATTCCTACCTCACCGCCGATTTCCACACCAAATTGTAAAGTGACTTCCTCAATGTTGGCAATGGCTAAATTGCGAAAAGCGTTTAAGGTATAAGTAGTGTAGGTACGAATTGTATCTTCAATTGTCTGAAAATTCTGTAAAATTTGCTGTTTATCTGGTACATTAATTACCCCTTTAGCAACTCTTCCCTCCGTTTTTAATGTCTCGGTCGGAATTTCCAGGTCATCGGTGGACTCTATATAAATTAGAGTGTTTTCGTCAATTTGGATCGGAGTTAGTCGAGTCATAAATAATGCAAAAATTGAAAATTAACTTTTTTCTTAACTATTTCTTGGCTCTCCCGTACTTGTGATGATAAGAAAAGGGGCTCTTCTGGTTTCTGTGTGGAAACGGGGTCTATACTGATAGAATATCAGCAAAATAGTCCTAAAAGTCTTGCCCAGTAAGCATTTCACGATTCCATAAGCAAAAATTATCACACAAAGTCGAGAAGAGCCGAAAAGGTCATCTAAGGGAGGGCCTATGCTTTCCTTGCAGTTTATCAAAAAACAACCTAACATAAAAAACATTTCCATCCCTTGCTGACTGTCTATGGCTCGCTACGCCCTCGTCATCGGCATTAACGATTACGATTTCCTGCCATCTTTGAGCAAACCCGCCCAAGATGCAGAAGCTGTTGCTCAATTCTTGGAGAATACCAAGACATTTGAGAATGTAGAACGCCTACCCAATCGCTGGATTGCCGCAGAAAAACGCTACGAAGTTGTTCCAGGAAAGGTGACGGGGAATGAAGTCTTGCAAGCCTTACAGCAAATCTTATCGGGAGAGCAGACCAAAAATCAAGAAGTCTTGATCTACTTTTCAGGACACGGGTTTCGCCTGATCAATCGCATCGGTGACGGGGAAGCCTATCTCGCCACCTCCGATAGCCAACCCGACGGCAAAAATGCCATTTCTTTAGACCGAGAACTCAATCCTTTATTACGGCGTTCTAGTTTGAGTAATCTGGTGGTAATGCTAGACTGTTGCCATGCGGGGGCGTTATTGCCCGAAAATCGGGGACTAGATCGCATTTTGCTAGAACCTAGCCTCTCAGCGTTTAAGGAGAAGCAAGATTACTACCTAATCGCCGCCTGTCGGTCAGAACAGGTAGCGTGGGAAGATGAGGAATACAGTTTGTTCACCGCCGCTTTACTGAAGGGATTGTCGCAAAAACAGGCTGACCCAGAAACGGGAGAAATTAGTGCCGATCGCCTGTTTGATTTCGTTTCGCGGGAATTGCGCGGGAAGGGTCAAGAACCGATTCGCATGGGAGTTGGGCGATCGCTAATTCTGGTCAACTATGGGGCGCAACCTCAAGTTAAAGAAGTGAACCCGTTACTAGATGAGAAGGGAGAATTGCGCTGTCCCTATCAAGGATTGCTGGCGTTTACTAAGAAGGAACGCCCATTTTTCTTCGGACGCAAGCGAGTGGTGGACGACATCAAATCTAAGCTGGATCGGCTAAATTTTGTCCCTCTGATTGGTGCTTCTGGAAGTGGTAAATCTTCGGTAGTTCTGGCGGGATTGATACCCTGGTTGGAAGAATTAGGATGGCAAATTCTCGAACCGATCAAGCCTGGATTTAAGCCGTTAACAATGTTGGAAAGCTTGCTGTTACCCTATTTTCGAGATGATCAACAATTGCTGGATGAATGTATCAATAATCAAGACAGCGAAGGCTTAAACCCGCTATTAGAGCTTTTTCCCCGCGAACACAAATTCTTGCTGGTGGTAGATCAATTTGAGGAATTATTCACTTTTGCTCTAGCGGAACAGCGCGATCGCTTTATTGAATTGATTACTCAAGTTGCCACAATTCCTGACTCTCCCCTGGCAGTTGTCGCTACCATGAGGGCGGATTTTATTGAACCCTGTTTGCGTTACGATGGGCTGCGACAACTGATTCAAAATAACGCCGAATACCTGCCAGATCTAAGGGGATTAGATTTGCTAGAAGCTATCACCGAACCAGCCAAACTGCAAGGCTATGAAGTTACTAATGATTTACTCAATAACATCCTTGAAGATATTCAACAAGAACCAGGATTTTTACCATTATTAGAGTTTGCTTTAACCCAGCTTTGGCAGAAACGAGATGAGGCAGAACATCGGCTGACTTTAGATACTTATGAGGCGATAGGTGGGATAGTAGGAGCGTTAAATTGTCAAGCTGATAAAGTCTATCAATATAGGGATTATGAAGAAGAAAAACCTGTAAAAGAGCGAACGGAAGCAGAGAAAACTTTAATCAAGCGAATTTTCTTGAATCTTCTGCAAATAGGAGATGGGGAAAAAGATACCAGATTGCGTCAATCAAAAGCCTTTATCTTGTCTTTAGCCGGAGATAATCAAGAAGGACAAAAAGTTTTAACAGAACTAATTGAAGGAAAACAAGGATTAGTAAAAGGTCGCCTTTTAGTAACGGGAAAAACTGAACGAGAAGAAGAAGCTTGGGTAGATTTAGCCCATGAAGCTTTAATTGAAAAGTGGGACAACCTGAATCTGTGGCGAACCGAAACTCGCCAGGGTAGAGAATTAGCGAAACAGGTGGATAAAGATGCCCAAAATTGGCAGAAAAATAACAAATCTCAGGATTATTTGTGGTCGGGTGACAAGTTAGCAGACGCGGAGAAAGTTCTGCAACAATATAAAGACACAGTGGAAACTACGGACTTGGCTCAAGAGTTTCTCCAAGCTAGTAGCCAGGAGGAGTTACGTTCTTACCTGAGAAGTCCAGATATTGATAATTTAGAGCGAGAGACATTAGAAAAAGAGGCAGTCCGTAAATTATTCCTCAATCAAGAAAGGCTATGGCAATTACTCACAGATGAGAAGGAAAAAGCACAGATAAGGCTGTCAGCTTCCTGGTTACTGAAGCAGTGGGGACAGGAGGTTCCTATCTGGACAGCAGAAGTTGATAAGCAAGGAAATATTGTCCTCTCAATCATCGCAGAAAACGACCTACCAAGCACAGTAATCGAACAGTTAGAAGGTGAAATAAGCCTAGAAATGGTGGAGATTCCTGGTGGTGAGTTTTGGATGGGTTCTTGTGAAGGAGAAGCAGGAGCATATCCAGATGAACTTCCGCAACACAAGGTCAAAATTTCTCCCTTTCTGATGGGCAAATATCTAGTAACGCAGGCGCAGTGGCGAGTAGTGGCTTCTATGCCTAAAATTGAACGGGATCTTAACCCAGAACCTTCCTACTATAAAGGGTATAGCCGCCGACCAGTGGAATGTATTAGTTGGTACGAAGCAGTGGAATTTTGTGAGAGACTATCCCATTGGTCTCAGCAAAAAGGGAAAGGCTATCAATACAGTTTACCCAGTGAAGCGGAGTGGGAATATGCCTGTAGGTCAGTTATCAGTTATCAGTTATCAGTTATCAGTGAAGAATTAAGCCAAAATCCGATTTATCCGCCTTATCATTTTGGGTGGAAAATTGACCCAGCTTTGGCAAATTATGCACAAACTGCTCTTGCAAGGACGACCACCGTAGGCAGGTTTCAAATCGCCAATGCCTTTGGACTTTATGATATGCACGGGAACGTCTTTGAATGGTGTTTAGATGATTGGCATGATCATTATGAAGGCGCACCAATAGATGGTCGGGCGTGGTTGAATGAGAATAATTCTCAATATAAGTTGCTGCGCGGCGGTTCGTGGGTCAGCAACCCAGACTACTGCCGTTGTGCCTTCCGCGACAGGCACCGTCCCGATCTTAGGATCAACTACCTCGGGCTGCGGGTAGTTGCGTCGTCGAGGACTTAGCTTTTCCCTTTTTTCTCTTTCACTTTTACCCTTTATCCTGTATTTTTTTCCCTTTTAAGCGAGCGTAGCGAGCGAAATTTTTTTTTGAAATTTGCTTGTGCCAAGGCTCTGGCTTGGTATATATAGTTGTTTTAAATAAGAATGAGATAAGACTCACCTAGCTCACTATTATTGTCAGTAAGCACTCCCGTAGGGGCGAAGCATTCGGGCAATAACCTATCGCTGAAACCGTAGATTTCTTATCCGAATGCTTCGCCCCTACAACCTCAAATACCAATTTAAATGATGAAAAGCTTATGTCTCAAACTTATTTGAAATGACTATAACATCTAGCCAGCAGACTACCTGAATAATTAGCGAGCAGGATGCTCGCATTCCCTTAAATCTAAGGCACTAAATTAGCTGTTTCAATCCAGTATTATGCTATACTTATTACAGGTATAAACTCGTAAATTGGAGGAAAAAGCCATCAATAATGATACCCACTCCCGAACAGATGCTTACTTGCATTAGAATGTGTCAAACCCTGTCTAACTTCTATACCGATATTCATCTATTTCGGTATGATGAAAATAGTAATGTGAGCATCTTGCTCACTAATGTGGAGTTTGAAGATGAATCATCAACCTGATTTTTACCAAATGTCTCGCCAGTTATAATAAAAATGCCAGCAAAAGATATTTATCATGATACCGTGAGAACTGCCTTAGACAAAGATGGCTGGACAATTACCCATGACCCCCTAATTATTCGCTGGGGAAAAAGAGATTTATATATTGACTTGGGAGCAGAAAAAATTATTGCCGCCGAAAAAGACAATCAAAAAATTGCCATTGAAATTAAAAGTTTTGTTGGCAAATCATCTATCGATGACTTAGAAAAAGCATTAGGACAATATATTTTATACTATGATTTATTGACAAAACTAAAATCTGAAAGAACTTTATATTTAGCAATTCATCAACAAGCTTTTGCCGATATTTTTGAAGATCCTATTGGTCAAGTTTTATTAGACAATAAACGATTAAAATTATTAATTTTTGACGAAATTGAGGAGGTTATTTTAAGATGGATAGTTTAGAAAAAATGAGAAAAATTATTATTGAATCTCTCCGTTATTATGCAAACTTGCGCTATGCTACTGGAGAGGTAAACCGCCTCCTCATTATTGACAAAGACTCTGATAACTATCTAATTCTCTTAGAAGGTTGGGATAACCGAGAAAGAGTACATGGCTGTTTACTGCATTTACAAATTATTAATGGTAAAATCTGGATACAACGAGACGGAACCGAAGACGGTATTGCCACTGATTTATTAGCCGCCGGTATTCCTAAAGAGCAAATTGTCCTTGCCTTTAAACCCGAACATATTCGACCCTATACTGAATTTGCTGTAAAATAAGCTATAGATTGACATCCTCGCCGCCGTAAAACGGACGGCGATTCCCAAACCTCACGATTTAGGTTTCTGCTTCTTTCCCTTGCGGGGTTCCGCACCTGCCTTAACAGATTTACTCTGTTCTG
>VYLH01000318.1_pt1 | contig 15609 bp, 13 predicted proteins | sample 5114361 | NCBI WGS metagenome assembly VYLH01 (sample SAMN12291772, study PRJNA351875) | freshwater metagenome | isolation source: freshwater lake | place: USA: Michigan, Kent Lake | collected 2013-08-15
GATTTAGGGATTACGGAGTGTCGCTTGTTTCCTGCGTTCCCAAAGTCAACGACTCAATTTAATGCTAACATAAAGTCGCCCTAAAGGGCGAGGTTTTCAACCCAAATTTTCGATGATTTAAGTGCGCTTGGTATCTTCTCTCCCGCCCCGATAGCCGTTTCAAGATCTCCCGACACCTACGCCTGGTGGATCTAGTGCCTTGAGACGCTTTCCTTTGCAGAGAAGCTCGAACGCGACTGTATTTATCCCTCGTTTCCTTGATTCCCTCCCCCGACCACGATTGATCGGTTGATGTTACCGCGATGTCACGACGGCCGAAATCGACCCCGATAATGTTATCCGCGTTGATAGGTTTCGGCGGTTCCGATTTTAGTTGGATGTGGACATACCAACCGCCGTCACGATGTAGGCAGATTTGAGCGGAGGTCGGATTTTGCCAGGTAAGTTTCCCCCGATGGTAATTGCTCGCTCTCAGGGGAATGGTTAACCGTTTCCCCGTGGTGCTAACAGTAATCGCCCAATCTTTCTCGACGAAACGGAAGGTTCGAGCGTCACAGTCGAAACTTGTTGGAGCAAAGTTCTTGACCTTCTTCCCTTGAAGTTTTGCTGTCAAACGATTAGCCGCCACCCGACCGCAAGCTCTGACAACGTGGTTAGCCGTCAATCCGAACCGATCCTTAACGTCCTGATAACAGACGGCTTGAATCGAGTTCCGGTTAGTCAGCCGGGGATTGACGTTCTCGTTAATCCAGCTACAAGCCGACGCAAAAGCCGTACAGGTATCGGACAGCGCTTGTTGTTGTTCGCTACATACTTGAAGCTTGATCACTAGCGTCAGGACTTGTTCCACGGCCTCAAAAAACTCACCAGCAGGAAGCATAACATATTTAGAGTCGATGCGCTACGCGCGTTTTATACTGGTCGGCATTCCTCCGCCGCCAACCCGTAGGGTGTAACGGGGGCATCCTGCCGACATCTAAGGTGAATTAAGTGATGTAAGTGAGAGCGGAGCGAGTAAAATAACAAGATACCATCTTATCCTAGCCAATCTCTGACTGACTAAGGTTAGATTTGAGAGAGAAAATACCAAGAACCCCTTGGTTTAAGCCTAAAAAATTCACTGCCAGAATTCTCGAAAAATCTACCGCTTCCTCTCCCCTTGCCTTTTTGTTGTCTAAATGATACTACAGACCCTATGATTTCCGAACGTACTTTACCAACCTTTAATCCTGCTTCCATCGTTATTACCAAAGCTGAAGGTCTTCGCCTATACGAGGATATGGTTTTGGGGCGGATGTTTGAAGATAAATGTGCCGAAATGTATTATCGAGGCAAAATGTTCGGTTTTGTCCACCTCTACAACGGTCAAGAAGCGATATCTAGCGGTATTATTAAAGCCTTGCGTCAGGGAGAAGATTACGTTTCTAGCACCTATCGCGATCACGTCCACGCCCTCAGTGCCGGAGTTCCCGCTCAAGAGGTAATGGCGGAGTTATTCGGCAAAGCTACGGGCTGTAGTAAAGGACGGGGCGGCTCCATGCATATGTTCTCCGCCGAACATAAGCTTTTAGGGGGTTACGCTTTTGTGGCCGAGGGGATTCCCGTCGCAACCGGGGCGGCTTTTCAAAGTAAATACCGTCGGGAAGCCATGGCTGATGCCAGTGCCGATCAGGTAACGGTCTGTTTCTTTGGGGATGGGGCGAGTAATAATGGCCAGTTTTTTGAGTGTCTGAATATGGCCGCCCTCTGGAAGTTGCCGATTATCTATGTGGTGGAAAATAATAAGTGGGCGATCGGTATGGCCCACGATCGAGCCACTTCTCAACCGGAAATCTATAAAAAAGCCAGTGTTTTTAGTATGGTCGGTGTGGAAGTGGACGGTATGGATGTGGTCGCCGTTCATGCCGCCGCCAGAGAAGCTGTAGCCCGCGCCCGCGCCGGTGAGGGGCCGACTTTGATTGAGGCCTTAACCTATCGTTTCCGGGGTCACTCTCTGGCAGATCCCGACGAGTTACGCAGTGCTGACGAGAAACAATTCTGGGGCGAAAGAGATCCGATCACTCGCTTTGCCGCCTACCTCTACGAACGAGATCTGGCCACGAGAGAGGAATTAAAAGAAATCGAGGAGAAAATTCAAGCTGAAATCGAGGCAGCGGTTAAATTTGCCGAATCTAGCCCCGAACCCGATCCTAGTGAACTAACTCGCTTTATTTTCGCCGAAGACGAGTAATTTCAGTGATCAGTTACCAGTTATTCAGAGTTGAGTAATCAGTAATCAGTGATCAGTGATCACTGATTACTTAAGGTATTCTATGAGGGGGAGCAGCAAAATCCCGCCTTGAATCTGGTTGTTGTGGAAAAAATCCGTAAAAACCAGTTGCGCTCTTGTATAATTCGCTAAAATCCAGAGAAATAGCTTTTGCCATGGCGACTACAGAAGCATTGAACCCCAGTCAGTTCGCATTCTTAACCAACCTCACCGCTGATCGTTCAAGTTCACCCAACCCACAAGAAGAAATGGACAAAGTTATCATTCTCGTTAATGCCGAAGCTCAGGCCAGTGGTCAGATGTCTCGCCTATCGCCCGTTACCGAAAAAATGGTGATTGCCTTAAAAAATGCGGTTCCTAAATCCTTGGCGGTGGAGGTGACGGGGACGGCTTCCTTGTGGTCAAAAATGGAGTCGGGTAAAACCAGCCAGAATAATTTAATCTGGTGTCCCTTAACAATTCAATTACCCAATTGGGTGAATTTTCCTGGTAAAAAAGTTTATCAAGCTTGTCGGGATATCGAAGAAAGACGCGCTTGGGTTGCCCATACCCTGCACTATAAAACCAGTCAGGGAGATTCTTCTTTTGGGGATCTTTGGTTGCCGATCACGGTGACATCTAAGGGTTTAGAATACGGTGAGGTAATCGGAGAAGGCATGATCCCCAACGCCTACAGTCAACCGATTAGTCTGGAAAGAGAGAGTCTTAAGTCTTTACATCGGCTGGCAGCGCAATTACTGGATAATTTACAGGCTCCTGCTTCCGTTTATTTGCTACAGTTTCGTCTGGCTCATCGAGAAGTGGTTTTTGATCGTCTCTGGCCTTTTCCTGCTGCACCTGCGATCGCTTCTCTGCGCGGTCAACAGACGGATCTCTATGCATCCTACTGGAATTGTTTACGTCGGCAAGCAACGCTCGATCATTCCTTGGCAATTTAAAGGCACTGTCTAGCAGTAATCTATTAAGTTGACAAAAGGGATACTTTAGCAGAATATTTAGAGCGTAGCAGCCGCCATAAAAACACGGCTGTTGTCCGTTCAACCTCTCGAAAATGCCGAAATATTCGCTAATTATCCCGATTTATAACGAGGAAGAAACCATTCCAGAACTCTATCGCCGTGTCAGTGCCGTCATGGATAGTTTAGATGATTCTGTGGAACTGATTCTGATTAATGATGGCAGTCGGGACCGTTCCTTAAATTTAATGCGGGAACTACAGGAAAGAGATGCTAGGGTCTGTTACATTAGCTTTGCTCGTAACTTTGGCCATCAGGCAGCAGTGACGGCAGGACTTAATTTTGCTAGGGGTCAAGTTATTGTTGTCCTCGATGCCGACTTGCAGGATCCACCGGAATTGATTCCCAAAATGATTGAGTCTTGGCAAGCAGGTTATCATGTGGTTTACGCCCAGAGAACAAAACGGAAAAAAGAAAGTTGGTTTAAACGCCTAACTGCCTACGTTTTCTATAGATTGCTGCGACAATTAGCCGACGTGGATATCCCTGCGGACACGGGGGATTTTTGTCTGATGGATCGTCAGGTAGTGGACGTATTAAATTCTATGCCAGAACGGAATCGTTATATTCGCGGTTTGCGCGCTTGGATTGGTTTCCGACAAACTGCTGTTAAATTTGAGCGGGATCCCCGGTTTGCTGGCGAAGTCAAATACACTTTTAAAAAATCCCTAGCTTTAGCGATTAATAGCTTGGTGTCTTTTTCTAAGATTCCCCTGCGTATTTCCACTTATTTAGGCTTATTTTCCGCTTTAATTGCCCTGTTGATGGCTTTACTGGTTCTCTACTGGCGCTTACAGCAACCCGACTCTCCCGTTACCGGTTTAGCTACTATCTTGATCGCTGTGTTTTTCTTGGGTTCGGTACAATTGATCGGTATTGGCATATTAGGGGAATATATCGGGCGAATTTACGAAGAAGTTAAGGGCAGACCAGCCTATACAATCGCTGAGATCGCTGGGTTGGAAATTAATTAAACTTTTAAAGCAACTATCAGTAAATTGTTGTCGATTGATGACCTACGGACAAATAAACTTATGATGGATCAGAGAAAATATTTACCCGATCGATTGGCCGCTAATTTCGGAAAGTTTTTGATCATTGCTATTTTATTAATCGGAATTGGCCTACGATTTTTCAATTTAGAGCAAAAAGTCTATAGTGCCGATGAAGTTAGAAGTATTATGCGTTTTTCGGGATACACGACTCAAGACGTACGGGAGCAGGCTTTTAACGGTGAAATTATTGGCAGGAAAGACCTACAATATTTTCAACATCCTCATTCCGAACGCTCTCTATCCGATGCCTTGCGCTCTCTGATGGGGAATCCAGAACATCCTCCCCTATACCATTTGTCAGCGCGCTTCTGGATGCAGTTAATCCCCATCGAACATTCGGCCAGAACTTTCTCGATTTTCTTAAGCATCTTAGTCATTCCTTGCCTTTATTGGTTATGCCTAGAATTGTTCGATTCCTCCCTAACGGGCTGGATAGCGATCGCTTTATTCGCTGTTTCTCCCTTTCAGATGCTCGTGGCTCAAAATACTACCCAGTATAGTCTTTGGACACTGTCAATTCTTTTATCGGCAATCACTCTTTTGCGAGCAATCCGTAAAAATACGCTTAAAAGTTGGCTCTGGTATAGCCTCAGTTTAGCCTTGACTTGTTATACTCATTTATTTTCTGCTCCTGTGGCCATCGCCCAAGCTTTATATGTGATTCTTCTAGAGAGATTGAAAATTACAAGAACAGTTGTTAGCTATGTATTGGCAGGTGTTGGCAGCTTAGTTTTATTTAGCCCTTGGCTATTCGTGATTTTTAGCAACCTAGACAAAATTGATCGCAACACCCAATACTATCGACAGTTTAAGACTAATATCATCGAAATATCTCAAACCTTATTCCGTCATGCTGGTCATGTATTCGTGGATTTCTTTCACCGCAAAGGCAGATTAGAATCGGCTTTTCATCTATTAATTTTATTATTAGCGATCTATTCTCTTTACCATCTCATCCGATACACTTCGCCGAAAGTTTGGTTATTCCTCATAACTTTGATTGTTGTTCCGACACTGTTTCAAATTGTACCTGATTTATTCAAACCATCGATCCGCTCCCTACAAGCCAGATATTATCTACCAGTTTTTCTGGGAATGCAGATGGCTATATCCTACCTGATTGCCAGTTATATCGGCTCAAAGTCCCCAAAAAATTGGCTTCACTATTTAGGACAACAAATCTTGCTAATTTTCCTGCTACTAGGTATAGTATCAGGTGTATTTCTCGGGTTAACTTCTGATGCGGGTTTAGACGATCAAAGAGGTACAGCCAGTGGAGTTAATCTAGAAATCGCCCCTGTTTTAAACTCCATGACCAAGCCGATAGTTATCAGCGATAATACCCCTAGTTTCTTTTTGGCATTATCCTATTTAGTTAACGATCAAGTTAAGTTTCAATTATTTCAGGATGGCGATGTGGAATCCTGGCGGCGAAAACTCAATCTCAAGGAATTAGCCCAAAACTACAGTAACATCGTCGTGGCACATCCCGAAGAAGATTTTGTTAACTTCTTAAATGAACAGTACTCCATTCGTACAAAAAAATTAGCAGAGCAGCTAATAGAAATTAAACTCCAATAACAAAGAAAAACTGTCTAACTTTGCCCACAACAGCGATCGATCCCTAAACTATCTAAAATTAAATCACTGACAGCGTTAGCGATGGCAAATTCACTATAAAAACTTTCGCGGAAATCAAAAGCTTGCATCTCGGTAACGATCGCAATTACCAAGCTACCGAGATCGTTTTCCCCTTCCAAACGCTGACGCAGAAAAATTTGACTAGCGCGTTCAGCGATAGTTTCATTAATAGCTTCGGGAATAAATTCCGCATCTAACCAACGATGTAAAGCGGTTCGCAACCAAGTTTGTTCCTGTTGGGGATTTTCGATCGGTGGTAAAGTAATGGGCGGAATTGCTGCGGGATGATCAGGCATAATTAGAGAATTATCAGGCTACGAGACTGAGTTCTTGGGGGGATTCGTGGATACCGCCTCTATTATACAAGGATACGCACGCGGTTACTTTCTCATGGCCGATGAGGGGGGCAGATTGGATTGGTATTCTAGTAAAAATCGCGCTCTTATCCCTCTTGATCGGCGTTTTAGGTATCCCAAGTCCCTAAAACGAGTTTTGAATCAAAATCGCTTTAGCGTGGCTATTAACCGCAATTTTGCTGGGGTTTGTGCCGGTTGTGCCGATCGCTCGCTGACTTGGATTTCCCCGGAGTTAATGCAAATCTATCAGCAATTACACCAGGCCGGTTGGGCCTACAGTTTCGAGACTTGGCAAGGGGATCAATTAGCGGGGGGGATTTTAGGTTTAGCAATTCGCGGGGTTTTTATCGGGGAATCGATGTTTTATCAAATTCCCGATGGTTCTAAGGTAGCCATGGTCAAGTTAGTCGAACACCTCAGAGAACGGGATTTCTGTCTATTTGATGCCCAAATGCAAAATCCCCATCTGGCTAGATTTGGGGCCTATACTATCTCCGAAAAAGAATATCATCCCCTACTTGAAGGCGCTCTGTTGAAGCATTGCCATTTTGTTTAAGTAGGGCTTGCTGAATAAATCTAAAAACCTTGTTGGATAAGACTTTTGGACTTTTTTCCCCTCAAAAAGTGCCAGCCATTGCGGGGATCGGGGGGAAAATTCCTGGACTTTTTCCCCCCACACCCCACACCCCACACCCTGCCACCACCGAAAAACTTTTTCAGCAGACCCTAAGTATTGTTTCCGATTGTGGCAGTCATCTTAATAGTGAGGTACTAATTTTTCGTTTTGGGGGGCCAGTCGTCACGATTCGGTCGTCAATAGCAAATTAGGTTATACTTCATCTTTAAGAAAAAAGCTGTAAGAATCGACCTCGAAAATGTCTTGACCATCGAACCCGATTCAAGGTATTCTATCAGGGTAGATCAGACAGTAATGAAATTCAGATTTAAATTGGCAATGTTAAACCAGTTAAGAATTCTAATTGTTGATGATAATGAAGTAGATCGGATCGCCGTGCGCCGATTCTTAAGAACATCGGAGATGGCGATAGAAATAACAGAAGCCGCTGACTATCAAGAGGCTAAAGAAAAGATGTCCAATAATCTTTTCGACTGTATGTTTATCGATTATCTTCTACCCGATGGAGATGGTTTAACTTTGGTGCGGGAAATTCGGCAACAGGGACTTAAAATACCCCTAATTGTTTTAACCGGTCACGGAGACGAAGGAATTGCCGTAGATATGATGAAAGCCGGTGCTTCCGATTATCTGAGTAAATTTCGTCTTTCTGCCTCGCGCTTAAATCAAGCGATGCGAAACGCCCTACGCATCTATGAAGCGGAACAAGAAGTGGCGATTGCCAAACAAGAAAAAGAGCAATTGGCTAGACAAAAAGAAGATTTTGTTTCGAGGATGACCCACGATTTGCGAACTCCCTTAGTGTCTGTCAATCACATATTAGAACTATTTCAAGAAGGTTTATACGGTGAGATTACTCCCGAAATGAGTCGAGTCATTCATGTGATTATTCGCAGTAATCAAAATCTCTTGGAAATGGTTAATAATCTTTTGGAAGTTTATTGTTATGAAAACGGCGAAAAGATACTTAATTTTACTAAATTAAAGATTATCGATATTCTCGAAGAAGTCTGTCAGCAGTTAACTCCCCTTGCCCGAGAAAAAGGACTAGAATTAAGCTTAAATGCCGAAAATGCCGGGGAAATTTTCCTAACTGGCGATCGCTTGGAACTGCGGCGCGTTTTTACCAATCTCATCGGCAATGCGATTAAATTTACCCAAAAGGGTGATGTGAAAATTCATCTCATCCCCGCTACAGAGGAAGATACTTTTGTCACCATTGTCGTCGAGGATACTGGTATAGGAATTTCAGCAGAAGAACTACCCCGGATTTTCGAGCGTCTGTACTCCGGTTCCCCAGACAGTTCCAACAATGGGTTAGGACTTTATCTCTCCCGTCGCATTATCGATGCTCATGGGGGAACTATTGCCGTCACCTCAGAATTAGAACGGGGTAGTAGCTTTTCTGTCCGTTTACCTGTCTAGAAAGATCGATAATAGAAAAAATACTTTCTGCCGATCGGTCACTGTTAATGGCTTCTAATTGGGATATCTTGTTAATACAAGCGGCGCGTCAGGGCAATCTCGCGCGGGTTCAAGCTTTACTGAGTCAGGGGGCAAATGTCAACGCCACTGATGGGCAAAATACTACGGCTTTAATCTATGCCGTGCAGGGGGGTCATAGGGAAATTGTGGCAATTTTGCGAGAATTTGGGGCTGATATCAACAAAAGTAAACAACCTCAAGGTTTAAGCCCTCTCATGTTAGCGGCTGCCCTCAATCACAGTCAAATCCTTGCTCAATTAATCGCCGCCAGTGCTAATGTCAATCAGGTCAATCAAGATGGTACACCAGCACTAATGATCGCCACTTATAAGGGTCATACAGCGATCGCAGAACAGTTATTAACCGCCGGCGCTCGGGTCAATATGCGCGATCAGGATGGAGATACGGCTTTATCTGTAGCGATCAAACAAAATTACGCCGCAATTGTCCATTTACTGCTCGATCGTGGTGTAGATGAAGAAATCCGTCAACAAGCTTGGTTACAGGCTCTCGTCGCCAATTGCCCAGAAATCCTCGAATTGTTTATTACCCGTGGTATGCCCCTCGATGCTCCCACTTTATCCGGGGAGACTCCCCTAATTTTGGCTGTAGAGAAGGGAAATCTCGGCAGCGTACAAACTTTACTGCAAGCGGGAGCCAATCCGAACATTAGCACGGAGGAGGGAGAAACTGCCCTGATGATCGCCGCTGCTGAGGGATATTTCGATATTGTCCGACTTTTACTTGCTCAGGGGGCCCGTGTTGACAATCAAAATCAGGCGGGAGAAACGGCCCTGCATTTAGGGACGATCGAAGGACATTTAGAGATCGTCCAGGCCTTACTACAAGCTGGCGCTTTTGTCAATCACCGTAACCATTTTGGTGATACACCCTTGCTTATCGCCACGGTGCAGGGATACGAAGCGATCGTTTTAGAATTGTTAAAACAAGGAGCGGAGCCTAACCTAACTCAGCAGGGAGAAACACCGTTAACTTTAGCTTTACAGCGCCAATTTACGGAAATCTGCCGTTATCTCCTCGAATACGGGGCTAATGCCAACGCCGTTTATCCCGATGGCAAAACCGTCCTTATGAAAGCTTGTGAGGACAATAATAGTCAATTGGTGCGCTGGTTAATCGATATCGGTGCCGATGTCAATAAACTCGATTTTAGCGGTGCTTCCCCGTTAATGTGGGCTAGTTATCACGGTTGTCTCGACACGGTTAAAGTCCTGTTAGACGGGGGAAAGGTGAACTTAAATCAGAAAAATCAAGGGGGAATGACCGCTTTAATGTTAGCTAAATTTAATCACCATCAGGCGATCGTTTCTTTATTACAACAAGCAGGAGCGATCGAGTAGGAGTGCAAGTTTAGCGATCAGCGATCAGCAGTCCCGATGCCAAAGTTGGCACCGCCAAGCATGAAAATATTCTGATTGACGAATTGGCGTTATTTCAGCCTCTATTTTCAAGTCAGTGCCTCTCCTGATATGTAGCCTATACTCAACGGATTTAGTATTACTTGCGATTTTATCGCTCAATCCGAGCTTTTGGGGGGTAGAACCCCCCAAACCCCTAGGGTTGATTCCAGGTAGGGTTGATTCCAGGTAGGGTTGATTCCAGGTAGGGTTGATTCCAGGTAGGGTTGATTCATGAATCAACCCTACCCAAACCCCCCGTTGGGGGCGTGGCGCCGCCCCCAAACCCCGGAGCGCATTAGTTTTTTGGTGGGATGCTTACAGGCAGCTGCTAATACATCTGTCTTGACACTCTCCGCCCTAAAAGTGCGGAGATTCTTGGGCTGAATCTTGCCGCTACTAGCAAAGCTAATTTTGGTCTTACAGTTTCATGTCTAGTCCGACTACACCTACAAGGTGCGTTCCCAAAGTCAACGACTCAATTTAATGCTAACATAAAGTCGCCCTAAAGGGCGAGGTTTTCAACCCAAATTTTCGATAATTTAAGAGTCACTCCCCTTGCAGGAGTGCCTCTCCTGATATGTAGCCTATACTCAGCGGATTTAGTATGATTGACGAATTGGCGTTATTTCAGCCTCTATTTTCAAGTCAGGAGATCGGGTGTTAGGGTGTTAGGGTGTTAGGGTGTTAGGGTTTTAGTTGAAATTCCCCCACTTCCCCACTTCCCCACGAGAAACTTTTTGCCGCAAACCCTAGATAGTCAACAGCTGACCATGACCACGGTGATATTATCAGAACCGCCGGCTTCTTTGGCCGCTGCCACTAAATTCTCGACAATTTCCTGACAATCGGCACTGGTTTGCAAATAATCGCTAATTTCCTCGTCGGACAGTTCTTCCGTCAAACCATCACTACAGAGAATTAAACTATCGCCGGATTGCAGATCGAGGGGAGATACCGTCACTGGGGGCAAATCGCAACGACCGAGACATTGAAATAAAACGTGCCGCCAAGGGTGGTTTTTGGCTTCTTCTTCGGACAGATCGCCCATTTTTATCGCCCTAGCTATCCACGTATGATCCTCCGTCACCTGTTCTAATTTTTGCTCACGAAAGCGATAGAGACGGGAATCACCAATATGGGTGTACCAAGAGCCATCATCTCGGAAGATAGCCATGACTAGGGTTGTCCCCATGTCCTGTCTTTCGGGATTTTTTAGCTGATCTTCGATAATCTTCTCGTTAGCGACGGTAATTGCCTCCTGCAGCAATTCCCCGGCAGCCCGGGGCGAATTCCAGTGTTCTTCTAGATGAGCTTGGATAGTTTCAGTGGCGATTTGACTAGCTTCCTGGCCCCCCGCATGACCTCCCATACCATCAGCAACGATAAAAAAGCGCCGCTCGGGGTCGATATAATAACTATCCTGATTAACCGATCGCACTACACCAGGATCGGTCATTCCTCCAAAAGAAAGATTGTTCATCGAAATTTCTGCTTTTAACACAATATTTATTATCCCGCAATCAATTACATCATGCGATCCTGACGTTCAATTTTTCGCCAAAGTCTCACAAGAGCTATCCCCGGCAGCAGGGAAATCGCCATCGGCACTAAAGTCAACCAACCAAAACCACTGACGAATAGAAGCGTCGCTGAGATAAGTAAAGCACTGACCAGTAAAGTATAGTTGGTTCCCATTTGAATCATACCCAATCGCCGCAAAAGTCGATCGGATTCGCTCGAACGGACCCGGACACGGATATCACCCCGTTCTAATTTTTCGATCGTATCATCGATGCGTCGGGGTAAACTCAGGGCGGTGCTGCTCACTTGGGCTGCTTGTCGTCCTAACTCATCGAGGATATTACTGCCATTATTTCCTGTCATATCATTTACTAATTGCAGGGCAAAAGGTTGGGCCACTTCCATAAAGTTAAATTCGGGATCGAGTCCTTTGCCTACCCCTTCCAGGGTAGAAAATGCCCGCATAACGAAGGTAAAGGTAGCGGGAAAGCGAAAAGGCTGATCGTAGGCGATTTCATAGAGATCATCGCTGATAGAGGCTACGGACTGTTCCTCAAAGGGTTTATCCATGAAGTTATCGAGCATATACTGGATCGATCGCCGCACTGCTCCCATATCACCATTAGCAGTTAATGCTCCTAAATCCACCAGAGAAGTGACCACGCGATCGGCATCTTTTTGGGCAATTCCCAAGAGAGTCTGCATTAATTTTTCGCGCACGTTGGTTTTAATTTGTCCCATCATGCCGAAATCGTAGAAAATTAGGGAGCCATCACTATCAACGGCAATATTGCCAGGGTGAGGATCCGCGTGAAAAAAGCCGTTATTGAGTAGTTGAATTAGATAGGCTTTTGCCCCTAGTTTAGCCAACAATTTGCGATCGAGTCCGGCTGCTTCTAGGGCTTCATAATGACTGATTTTGATGCCGGGGAGGTATTCTAGGGTTAAAACCCGGGGAGCGGTGTAGCGCCAATAGACTTTCGGTACTTTGACCCAATCTTCCTCGCGAAAATTACGGCGAAAAGTGTCAGCGTTACGACCTTCATTGAGATAATCGGTTTCTTCCCAGAGAATTTTACAGCATTCTTCATAAATACCCGTCCAATCGCGACCTTTACCCCATTTGGGATGATTTTGGAAATATTGGGCGATTTTTTTTAGGATGGTCAGATCGATACTAAATAATTTTTTCAATCCGGGCCGTTGGACTTTGACCACCACATCTTCCCCGCTCTTCAGTTGGGCCCGGTGAACTTGTCCTAAACTAGCGGCTGCTAGGGGGATGGGATCGAAGCTTTTAAAGAGTTGATTGAGGGGTTTACCGAGGGATACCTCGATAATTTTGCTGGCCTGTTCGTAGGTAAATGCGGGAACCTGATCCTGTAGTTTCGAGAGTTCTTCCACATATTCGAGGGGAAAAAGATCGGCCCGGGTGGAGAACAGTTGACCGACTTTAATAAAAGTTGGACCCAATTCTAGCATGGTTTCCCGAATCCAAGCGGCTTGTTTTCTGCGTCTGCTGGCGAGTTTTTCCTGGCTATAGCCACCGTTATAGCTCCATTTTTTACCGTTGAGCCAGAATTGATAAAGTACAGTCAGAACGAATCGCCAAATATCTAGACGACGACGATTGATGGAATAGTTTTCTCGATTCCAACGATAGCTATTTTTGGCGACTTGGAGGGCCGGCATTGCTGGGTTTAACTCTAGGGTAACGGGGACGGGTAGAAGGGCTGACACGCAATTTTTGGGGCTTTAAAGCGACTAAAAGAGGGTTTTTGGTTAATTCTGGTAGTTTTTGAGTTCCGAGCGCAATTGGGCGATTTCGGCCCGCATTTCGTCGATGTTTTCCTGCACATCGGCACTGGAGGAACCACTGGAGTCTGTCTCAGTATATACTCCCTTTTCCATGGCTCGATCGGCTCTCATTTGCACTTCTTCGACGAATTGCCGCAGGTTTTCCCGTTGTTCGGCATCAAATTTGCCTAATTCGCTTAAAGCGTTGGTGAACGCATCTTCTAGCTGTTCACTGACCACTTCAGCGATCGCTCGTCCGAGGAAAAAGGCGTGAATAACGGGGTTAGTCATAATCTTAAATGGATGTTTTCGCTTGCTGGGTTTTGTTAACGGGAAAGGCGATAATAAATTCCCTAACTACTAGGTTAGGCGACAGAACCAGAAAAGGCAAATCGTTTTTCTGAAAAGGGAGGTTAGACCAAATCCGTTTTCAATAGTGTGATTAACTCTCAAGTTATGAATTGTTTCTCCCTTCTCCCCACACCCTACACCCTACACCCTACACCCTACACCCCACTCTCCTATGCCTTTTAAACAGGATTTAGTATGAGACTGGGAGGTTAATCGACAAAATTAGGGGAAAGAAAGGGTGCTAAGGGAGCAGAATCCGGTTCGATCGCGTCGAGAATTATCGCTGAAATCAACCCGATTAGCGAAATAATAGTGTCATCAACAATATCAGTCTCTGGAGAGTTAAGATGCTCAGAAAACGTTTATTAATCCCCTTAATATTATCCCTAGTCACTTTTGGTTTAGTGGTGGCCTGTAATTCCAGCACTCCCACCAGTCAAACTAACCCCAGTCCCGCAGAAAACGCCGCCACTGCTGCTATTCCCATCGGTGCAGCCTTAGCTCAAACCAGCAATCTCGCCCTATTGGGACAGGAACAGGTGATCGGTGTCAAGATGGCTGAAACATATTTTAATAAAAAGGGCGGAGTCAATGGAACACCGATTAAAGTTATTATCCAGGATGTGACCGGGGATGAACCGGGAGCGATCAACGCCATCAATACCCTCATCACCAAAGATAAGGTGGTGGGTATTCTCGGTCCGTCCCTGTCCCAACAAGCTTTTGCCGCTAGTCCGATCGCCGATCGAGCCAAAGTTCCCATTCTCGGCCCCTCTAACACGGCTAAAGGTATCCCCCAGATCGGTGAATATGTGGGTAGGGTGTCCGCTCCTGTGGCTGTGGTCGCTCCCAATGCGGTTAAAACCGCTTTAAAAATCGATCCCAAGATTAAAAAAGTGGCTGTCTTTTTTGCCCAAAATGATGCTTTTAGTAAATCGGAAACGGAAACTTTTCAAGAAACCCTGAAGAGTTTAAATCTTGATATTGTCACCGTGCAGAAATTCCAAACCACCGATACAGATTTTCAAAACCAAGCCACCGCCGCTATTAATATTAAACCGGATTTAGTGGTTATTTCTGGTTTGGTTGCTGACGGGGGCAATTTGGTCAAACAGTTGCGACAATTAGGCTATCAGGGATTAATTATTGGTGGCAATGGTTTAAATACTTCTAATATTTTCCCAGTTTGTCAAGCTCAATGTGATGGCATTATCATTGCTCAAGCTTATAATCCGGAATTAGATAATCCTATTAATCGGGATTTTGTCGCCGCTTATACAGCAGAAAATAAAAAAGCACCGCCCCAATTTACTGCTCAAGCTTTTACGGGAATTCAAGTTTTTGTCGAGGCCTTAAAACGAGTAGATGATAAAAATAAACTCAGTACACTTTCCCTCGAACAAATTCGCCAACAATTAAATCAGGAAATTTTAGCGGGTAAGTATGTCACTGTCCTGGGAGATATTGCTTTTACTCCCGAAGGGGAAATCATTCAGGATAAATTCTCCGTGGCACAAATTAAAATGGATGCCGATGGTAAAAATGGTAAATTTACTTTTGTGAAAAATTAATCAGTAAGGGGTTCTTCTCATTTCCACCTCGTTGCAAGGGTATCCCTTGCAACGCACTTCCAGAACGTAGGTTGGGTTGAAGCATGAAACCCAACGTCCGATCATGTTGCGCCACCGCTAACCCATCCTACAAATAATTGTGCCTCCCTACTTACCTCGTTGCAAGCATCTCCCTTGCAACGCACTTCCAGAGGTTCTAGTTCTTGTATAACCCATCAGGGAAGGGAGGAATATCCTCCCTTTTCTCGTGCCAATGTAGAACCTTGGCAGGAGAGAAGAAACCCACATTCCGCACCCTCAACTGTCACATAAGCTGTCCCCCTCCAGAGACTTGAGTAAAAATACTTAGCTGGTGAAGGTTTTCTCGGTGGCCGTTAGGGGGGTCTTGAGACCCCTAATTAGGGTCTGCTGAAAAAGTTTTTCGTGGGGACAGGGTGTGGGGTGTGGGGTGTGGGGTGTAGGGTTTTACCGATTCTCATCTGGTCAATT
>VYLH01000347.1_pt1 | contig 15605 bp, 17 predicted proteins | sample 5114361 | NCBI WGS metagenome assembly VYLH01 (sample SAMN12291772, study PRJNA351875) | freshwater metagenome | isolation source: freshwater lake | place: USA: Michigan, Kent Lake | collected 2013-08-15
GCAAACTACTCTAGCATACTAAAGTTAAATTGGCAACTATAGATTAGAGTTATTCTTAGTCGTGCTTCGCTGTTCTATGCTGGCGGAACTTTTCATCTCCGAGGTGAAACCGAGAGATGAAAAGCCGACATTATAGGTAAAAAGCGATTTCTTTCTCCTTGAGAGGGGCAAAATCGGCGGCTAACAACAGCTGATTTAATTCCTCTTGGGGGATATGTTTAGCCCCGATGCGGACAATTCGCGATCTCATCGTGTTAGAAACCCCGCTTCTTTGTCGTCCTGCTTCCAAACCCATTACCCGGTGATAAAGTTCCAATTTTGCCGGGGGAATTGGGGAACCATCAAAATCAATGCCATTAGCGATCGCCACATCAATGGCATCAGCGCCCGTAGTTGTGGTTAAATTAGTTTCGGTGGACATAAAGACAATATAAAGGATCGTTGCTATTTTATCAGGCGATCGATATCCGCCGCTATGATCAGGAAAGTAATCTTCATTTCTGTGTGACTATGGCTCAATTGCCGACCTATCAACCAAAACAGTTATCCCTGGGCCCCCTGGAAGCGGAAATTCTCAATATTGTCTGGGAATTGGAACCCGTTAGCGTTAAGGATGTCCACGATCGCATTTTAGCGGATCCGGAACGAGATCTGGCCTATACTTCTGTGACTACGGTACTGCGTCGTTTAACTAATAAAGGCTGGTTAAGTTGTTATAAAAAGGGTCGGATTTTCTACTGGAAACCGATGGTTTCTAAGGAACAAGCACAGGCAATTAAAGCCTACGAACAATTACATCGTTTTTTGGCTATTGGTAATGCGGATGTGGTGGCTTCTTTTGCCGATAGTCTCGATACTGCTAGTGTCGAACAATTAAAAGCGATCGCATCTCGTTTAGATACCCTGCGTCAACAACGGAGAGAAAGCTAATGCACGGTTCAATGTTATTACTAGCATTAACTATCGCCATTGGTTTACGTTGGTTTCTGCCCAGCTATCAGCGTCGTTGGCAGATAACGCTATTTTTCTTTCTCTTTCCTCCTTTGCTGCTGTTAATGACAGTTATATCGGTGGTTTGTATGGGCTATCGCGGGCAAATGTTGGGTTATAACTCCAGTTTAATTAGTTACTTTAGTGCTATAATTTGGCTAGTTTTTGCTATATTGTGTTTGATAAAACTCTCCTATCAAACTTGGCAAACCCATCGGGATTTTAGCAGTTATCCCCTCAAAAAAATCACCGCTCAGAAGGCGAGAGTTTTAGCAGTGGATTTTCCCTACAGTGCCAGAGTTGGCTTCTGGAAGTCGGAATTAATTGTAACCCAAGGATTATTAAATCTCTTAGATCAAGAACATTTACAAGCAGTTTTAGCCCACGAACAAGCTCACCAAGAATATCATGACACTTTCTGGTTTTTCTGGTTAGGTTGGTTGCGATCGATGTCTTCTTGGCTGCCCAATAGCGAGAATTTATGGTCAGAATTGGTCTTCTTGCGGGAATTGCGCGCCGATAAGTATGCTTCTGGACAAGTGGATTATTTACTATTAGCTGAATCGCTGCTTTTAGTGGCAGAAAAAGTTAATCAAGTAGCGGAAATAAGTTTCTCCGATAGTTGCTGTGTCGCTCTCAATGATCATTCTTTAAATAATCGTTTATTAGAGAGAATCGATGCTTTAGTCGAGTCAGAAAACCCCGAACTTCCCAGATTTAACTATCAAGTCTGGCTATTGCTTTCCCTCTCCCTCGCTCCTTTCTTACTCTTGCCTTTACACTCCTAAAAATGACCCTAGAAGTTGGACAAAAAGCCCCCGAATTTGCCACCCCCAACCAAAGGGGGGAAATTAGTAAATTAGCAGATTTTGCCGGTCAATGGTTGGTCTTATATTTTTATCCCAAAGATAACACTCCGGGCTGCAGCACAGAAGCGATCGATTTTACCGCTTTGTCGCCGCAATTTCAGCAATTAAATGCGGTAATTCTGGGAGTTAGTCCCGATTCAGAAAAGTCCCACTGTCGTTTTATTGAAAAACACAATTTAACTATTCAATTATTGAGCGATCCCGAACATCAACAGGCGGAAATTTATCAAGTCTGGGGATTAAAAAAATTTATGGGCAAGGAATATATGGGGATTAGACGCTCCACTTTCCTGATCGACCCCCGGGGAAATATTGCCTATATTTGGTTAAATGTCAAGGTAAAAGCCCATGCAGAAGCGGTTTTGAAAAAACTTGAGGAATTGCAGTAGGAAGCCCCTAGTAGTCGATTTTTTCTGGGTACTGATCGCGCTCTTTTAAGTACCTAAGCAAAATTAATTACACATCTAAGCCGTCAGACTTCGTCGTGAGATCAGTAGTTCGACAAGCTCACTAACATGAACACTTTTTGCTGTGATTAGTAAACAGTAATCAGTGATCAGTGAGGCTCTTCGGTTTGTGTTATGCAATGGACGGGGGTTATAAGGGATGGAACCCTTACATAGAAAGGCATTTAGCGATTTTTGTCAATTGTTTTTGCTCTAGAGCAAACTAATCAGAAGAACCATCAGTGATCAGTAAACAGTAATCATTAATCAGTGAAAAGACAGTAGGAAACTTCTATTTAATGCTGCTCACTTAAAACTCAAATCTGATAACTGATAGCTGTCTCCTGTCTCCTGTCTCCTGTCTCCTGTCTCCTGTCTCCTGTCTCAACCAAGAAATTAATTTTGCACGACTACTTATGTTAGACTAGAAAAGTTGTCAAAAATCGCACATCTAGGCGATCGGGTGTTTCTAGGAATCTAGAAATCCAGCCCTAGATGGAGGATAAACCCGAAAAGGAGAAAAATATGCCCGTTGTCTCTCTTGCAGAATTGCTAGAGTCTGGGGTTCACTTTGGCCATCAAACGCGCCGTTGGAACCCGAAAATGTCTCAGTACATCTACACTGCCCGGAATGGGGTTCATATCATTGATTTGGTGCAAACTGCCCAATTAATCGAAGAAGCTTACGAATTTGTCCGAGGAGAAGCCGATCGCGGTAAACGCTTTTTATTCATCGGTACGAAACGGCAAGCGGCAGCAATCATTAAACAGGAAGCTTTACGCAGCGGTAGCCACTTCGTTAACCAACGCTGGTTAGGGGGAATGTTAACCAACTGGGAAACCATTCGCGGCCGGGTAGAAAGACTCAAAGAATTAGAAGAATTAGAAAATAGTGGCGCCCTCGATAAACGACCGAAAAAAGAAGCATCGGTACTGCGTCGGGAATTAGGCAAACTAGAAAAATACCTCGGTGGCATTAAAACCATGCGCCGGCTGCCGGATTTAGTCATCGTAGTGGATCAGCGTCGGGAATACAACGCTATCCAAGAATGCCAAAAATTGGGCATTCCCATCATCTCCCTCTTGGATACTAACTGCGATCCTGACTTGGTAGATGTGCCGATTCCCGCCAACGATGACGCAATTCGCTCAGTCAAACTGATTTTAGGCAAAATTAGCGATGCGATCATCGAAGGTCGTCGCGGTGGTCAAGCAGCGGTGGAAGAATACGAGGAAGACTACGATAATGAAACCGAGTACGAGGAAGAAGGTGATTATTCCCAATACGCCGCCGAATTTGCCAGTGGAGACGACGATAACTAGGGAAAATTAGCCATTGATCGCAGCTAGGTTCGGGGGGAAACTTTCCGAGCCTATCGAGCGGTCAAACCTGCCCCTCTCGTGGCATGATCAATTATAAGCAGTAGGTTAGGAATTTTATGGCGGAAATTACAGCACAACAGGTTAAAGAACTTAGGGAAAAGACCGGCGCCGGCATGATGGATTGCAAGAGGGCGCTGACGGAAAACGCGGGGGATATAACTAAAGCGATCGAATGGTTGCGTCAAAAAGGGATTACTTCCGCCGAGAAAAAAGCCAGTCGGGTAGCGGCAGAAGGGATGATCGGCAGTTACATCCACACCGGCAGCCGCATCGGTGTTTTAGTGGAAGTGAACTGCGAAACCGATTTTGTTGCCCGTCGCGAGGAGTTCAAAAAATTGGTTAATGACGTGGCGATGCAGATTGCCGCTTGTCCTAACGTCGAATATGTGAAAGTGGCCGATATTCCCGCCGAAATCGCCGCCAAAGAAAAAGAAATTGAGATGGGACGGGACGATTTAGCCAATAAACCCGATAATATCAAAGAAAAAATCGTGGCCGGCCGCATTGAAAAACGTTTGAAAGAACTTTCTCTGCTCGATCAACCCTTTATCCGCGATCAGAACATCAGTATTGACGAATTGCTCAAACAAGCGATCGCCGCTTTGGGAGAGAATATTCAGGTGCGTCGTTTCCAACGCTTTGTACTAGGTGAAGGGATCGAGAAAGAAGAAACGGATTTCGCCGCCGAAGTAGCCGCCCAAATGGGACAAAAAGCCCCGGAACCCGTAGCAGCAGCCCCGCAAGTGGAGGAAAAAGCTCCGGAACCGGCAGCGAAGGATAATCCGCCCGCTAAAGGCAAAAAGAAAAAGTAAGTTAAATGAAGATCAATCTGGTGGGGTGCGAGTTTCGTACCCTTTTTGTCTTCAGGGAATTATGAATTATTTGCACTCGTGGTCCCTAGAGGTTGTCGAACGGAAAAAATGCAGATTCAGGAAAAAATCACCGAAATAGCCGCTAAAACAGCGAAAGCGATCGAACTTTCTCAAAATTATTTACTTTCTACCCAATACTCTGACGGTTACTGGTGGGCAGAATTGGAATCTAATGTCACCATCACCTCAGAAGCAATTTTACTGCACAAAATCTGGAAAACTGACAAAAAACGCCCCCTAGACAAAGCCGCCACCCATCTGCGTCAGCAACAGTGTCCTAACGGCGCTTGGGAGTTATTTTATGGTGATGGTGGCGATCTTAGCACCACTGTGGAAGCCTACATGGGGCTGCGACTATTGGGAATTCCCGCTAATGATCCTGCTTTAGAAAAAGCTAGAGAATTTATCTTAGCTAAAGGTGGCATCAGCAAAACCCGCATTTTCACCAAAATGCACCTCGCTTTGATTGGTTGTTACGATTGGCAGGGGGTTCCCTCTATCCCTGCTTGGATTATGCTACTGCCGGAAAATTTCCCTTTTACTATCTATGAAATGTCCAGTTGGGCGCGGGGAAGTACGGTTCCTTTATTAATTGTTTTCGACAAAAAACCCGTGTATAAAATGGGTTTTAATCTCGAGGAACTCTATACAGAAGGGGTAAATAATGTCAAGTATGAGTTACCAAAAAATAACAATTGGTCAGATGTTTTTCTCTGGTTAGATGGGCTGTTTAAATGGGCAGAAAAAACTAATTTGGTTCCCTTCCGTCAAGAAAGTCTGAAAGCGGCGGAAAAATGGGTAATTGAACGACAGGAAGACACGGGGGATTGGGGGGGAATTATCCCGGCGATGTTAAATTCCCTGTTAGCTTTAAAAGCCCTAGGTTATGATGTTTACGATCCGATTGTTGCCCGCGGTTTAAAAGCGGTGGATAATTTTGCCATTGAGACAGATAATACCTATTGTGTACAGCCCTGTGTTTCGCCGGTTTGGGATACGGCTTGGGTAATTCGATCGCTAATTGAATCCGGTCTAAATCCCGCTCATCCAGCTATGATTAAAGCGGGACAATGGTTAATCGATCAACAAATTCTTGATTATGGCGATTGGGCGATTAAAAATAAAATCGGAACCCCCGGGGGTTGGGCTTTTGAATTTGATAATCGCTGGTATCCCGATTTAGACGATTCGGCAGTGGTGGTGATGGCTTTAGAGTTAATTAAAATGCCCGATGAAAATATTAAAAAAGCTGTGATGAAACGGGCAGTTAATTGGATGGCTACTATGCAGTGTAAAGCTGGTGGTTGGGGAGCTTTTGACATCGATAACGATCAAAACTGGCTTAATTCTTTGCCCTATGCCGATCTAAAAGCAATGATCGATCCTAATACGGCTGATGTTACTGCCAGAGTTCTAGAAATGTTAGGTACTTGTGATGTTAAAATGGAGGAAATTCGAGTTAAAAAAGCTTTGGATTATCTGGAAAAAGAACAGGAAGCTGATGGTAGTTGGTTTGGTCGTTGGGGTGTAAATTATATTTATGGAACCAGTGGGGCATTATCTGCTTTGGCTTTTCTGGAACCGAATAAATATCGCCAGCAATTGCAAAAAGGAGCCAATTGGTTAAGCAGTTGTCAAAATGTTGATGGTGGTTGGGGTGAAACCTGTTTTAGTTACAATAACCCTAAATTTAAAGGACAGGGAAATAGTACCGCTTCCCAAACTGCTTGGGCATTAATCGGTTTATTAGCCGTCGGGAAAGTCACCGGTAATTATCAGCGAGAAGTAATCGAAAAGGGCGTTAACTATCTTCTTGTTACCCAAAAAGAAAATGGTACATGGGATGAAGATTACTTCACTGGTACAGGTTTTCCCTGTCATTTTTACCTGAAATATCATTTCTATCAGCAGTATTTTCCTTTACTGGCTTTGGGGCGTTATCGGGCTTTGATTTAGTCCGTTAACCTATGCGTTAAGACAGGAAATAAATTTAACTGTCTAGCGCATTTTTTGTGACTAACTAGGAAGAAATAAATCAGGAGATATATTTAAAAAATTGGCTAATTTTTGAATATAGATAGGGGTTAACTCTTGTTGCCCATCAAGAATATCATCCAGGGTTGACTTACTTTCAAAAATAGATAGCAAATCTTGCTTTTGTAGGTTTCTTTCCTCTAATATAAATTTCAACAATTCAAGTCCATAAATATCAGGTATTGGCTCTTGATTTTCCTCGTACTCATAAATTAAAGACCCTAAAACATTTAGATATTCCCTTTCTTCTACCGTTAATTGGGGTTTGTCTAACAGGCGATTAATAACCTCCTGCATCATTTCTAAGTCTTCCTCATTGTGAATAGGACGAGGAGGGTATTGCTTTAATAATTCTAAGTATTTATCAGTGGCAAACATAAAGATAACTCTAATTTTATGGTTTAAATAGGGGTGACTGAAGGAGATACAAAATTTTTAGTTAATAATTTATAGTTTTCATAAGTGGGTGGGTGGAATTAAATATAAGATAAACGTAGGTTGGGTTGAAGCATGAAACCCAACGCCCGCATGGGTTACGCTACCGCTAACCCATCCTACAAATAATTTTTCCTCCCTACTTATTTGGAGATTCAGAGATTTAGATCAATATTTATTGAACCACGAATCTTTTTTCCATTGGTTTTTATTATATTCAGCATGGGTTAGTATTTTTCTAATGAAAACATTTCTATGTTGAAAATCAACATAAGTTATTAGTCGATAGTTGTTGCCGCAAATGTTGAATACTATAAAATTACCCACTAAGTCAGCCGAAGAAAAATCCTGACGAATATCTTGGAAACTTTGCCATTTTGCTTGACTAACTTGCTTGTACCAATAACGTAAACCAGCCTGAGCCTCTGGATGAGTTTCCCAAAAAATTCTTAAGGTGGCTCTTGAAATAATATGCATAATTTTTTATTAATCTTTTAAGTTTTATTTTCATGACGAATAATCTCCTTGTTTGCTTGCTTGCTTGCTAGTATAGCAAACTGCGAAGCCTCTAGTCAAGTATTTTAATTTCTCTGATAAACCGCATCCACAGGGAACCCCGTAGTTTTGCTTTTTCGGCTACGATCCTTGCATAGCAATACTTTTAAGGCTTAATGGCTTGCCCGTGAAATTCCAGTTATCTAGCTGGTTGCGGTTTATTAATATTTATTAATTAGCAGAATTTGTAATTAACTAGCTAAGTCTCTTGATAGCCGACTCAAGGCTAAAAAATTTATTTAGTAGTAATTACACTTATGCTCGATCAACTATTGCCTTTAGATACCCCACACCTTAATAATTAAGTATAGAATAGCCAAGTCTCCAAACTATCGCTTAACCAAAACTTCTATTATCCTGATGAGAAACCTCTATTTTCTTTTGCCCGGTACTACTTCTCCTTTTGGTGGGGGTGGACTGTGGGCAGAAATGAAAACCGTCAATTTGGCTAGTCAAATTTGTAGCGCCCAGATTGTGACTTATCGTCAAAAAGAGTTAAATTATCCTTTTTTAGAGGATATACTCGCCAAAATAAGCTCGGATGACAGTATTTTTGTGGTTAGCTGGGGTTTTGATCTTCCTAAACTGGTGCAAAAATTGCGATCGCAGAATATCATCTATCATGCCCATAGTACAGGTTACGGCTTCCGTTTACCCTCCGGCATACCAATTATCACCGTTAGCCGTAATACTATGGGTTATTGGGGAGAAAAGGCTCCTAATGCTTTGATTTACTATCTTCCTAATCAAATTGGCTCAGAATTTCTCAATTTAGGCTTAGAAAGAGATATCGATGTCCTAGTACAGGGGCGCAAATCCTCAAAGTATCTTCTCAATCGTCTAGTTCCCGCCCTCCGTCCCCACTGTCGCGTTAAGGTTTTAGATAGCTATGTGGAGGATTTAGTGGGATTATTCAATCGCAGTCGGGTTTATCTCTACGATTCGGCTGAATATTGGGCTGTAAACGGTTTAACGGAGGGTTTTGGCTTACCGCCCCTGGAAGCTTTAGCCTGTGGTTGTACGGTATTTTCTAGCGTTAATAGCGCCTTAGCCGATTATCTCGATCCCGGTTTCAATTGTCAAAAAATCGGGGCTTATTCCAGTCAATACGATCTGGAACGTATTCTTAATTATGTCCGTAATTTTCCCGTTAATTCTTTACCGGCTAATTTTCTCGATGATTATAATCCCGAAAAATTACTACCACGTTTTGAAACAATTTTAAGAGAAATTAATGATTTCTTTGATATTAAAAAACATTATCCGGCTGATATAGAAGGTTTAGAACCCCTGCGACTTAAAAAATTATGGATACAGAGTTCTCTGGCTAAACTTAAGAAAAAACTGTTTAAGTAGTGGTGATATTTCCTTAATTAGGGTTTGCTGAAAAAGCTTTTCCTAGGGGCAGGGTGTGGGGTGTGGGGTGTGGGGTGTGGGGTTTTACCGATTTTCAGGTGGTCAATTACCTAATTTTCAGGGAAAAAAGGTCGGCACTTTTTGAGGGAAAACAAGTCTAAAAGTCTTATCCAACAAGGTTTTTAGATTTATTCAGCAAACCTTAATTATTCGCCAATTCAAAAATCAAACGCACCACTCCTTAAGAGTTGACAGAGAAAGGCTGATCAGCTATTCAGTTATCAGTGATCAGTTATCAGTTATCAGTGAACAGGGATATCGGGAGAAAAAAGCTGATGGCTGACTCCCCAAAAGGAAAACTTTCTACTTCACCATTAAGATAACTGCTATATAGGGTTTGCTGAATAATGGTAAAACCCTTTTAAAATAAGGCTTTTGACCTGTTAAAATCCGATGTTCATGCTGCGAAAATCCGATTGGGACTCTCAAAAACCTTGCATTATCCCCCACCAACAAACTTTTTCAGCAAACCCTATATAATTATTTCTAACTCTTACCCCCAGGATATTTATGAAGCGAGGAATTTACATTACCGCTAATGATCGAGTTATCGAGCAGGCGATCGCATTAATGAATAGTATTCGTTTGTACGATCCTGATTCTCCCGTCATCTTGATTCCCTACGACAATAATTATCAAAAAATTGCCGATTTATTAGCAGAAAAATATGGCGTTATTCTCTATCCCGATCTGCAATTGGTGGAAGAATTGGCACAGAAAATATATGATATTTTTGGAGAAAAATTCTTTGCTCGTCCCAATCAATTTCGCAAGCAGGTGTGTTGGTTTGGAGAATTAGATCAATTTCTTTATATCGATACGGATATCGTAGTTTTTGAAAAAATAATAGATAATCTAAATTTCCTCGATACCTACGATTTTCTCTGCTGTGATTACCAACACAAAAAAGGGATTACTGATGTTTTTAATCCGATTGTTTTAGAACAAGGAATCTTCACAGAAAATGATCTAACTGGGATGTTTAACGGTGGTTTTTGGGCTAGTAAAAAGAATTTGTTCTCAGAACAGGAATTATATAGCGCTTTTCAAGAATGTGCCGCTCATCCAGAATATTTTGATTTTTCTCAAAAAACCTCCGATCAACCGATTATTAATTATACCATTCTCAAACGAGTTCCCAATCGATTTAATATTGTCCGCGCTCCGGGTTGTCAAGCGGGAAATTGGGGGGGGAGTCCTCATTTTCAACGTCAGGGGAATATCTTAATCGATCCGAGATTAAATCAGCCCTTAAAATATTTACATTGGGCAGGAATTCGCATCGAACCGGGATGTCCCTACTGGGATATCTGGAAATATTATCGTTATCTAGATGATCCTAATCCCCCCGCAGATCCGCCAGCAAGCAAACCCAAAAATCCTTTGCAGAGATTATTAGATAAAATCAAATTATAGGTTTGATTTTTCCTCTCGCACCATTAAGATAACTGCGGCAATTTAACTCCAATCCTGTTGCTCCTCAGTTTGGCGAATTTGATACACTTGTCCGTGACTGTGCAGTGGTCGAGTTTTTGCCCATAAACTAGCTTCATCTAACTGCCATTTTTCTAGGATTAAATCTAAATCTCTTTGGATTTCTCTTGCTCCCGGAAAGTTTTGATAACGTATGCGTAAACGAGCGCATTCAGCTAAGTTTAAATCATTGGGTTCTGATTGCAGCAGCTGATCAACAATCGGGCGATCTAGTCTTTCCTGTGGATGTTGTTGTTCTTGATTTTTACTAGCCATAATTAGGGTTTGCGGCACAAAGTTTTTCCTGGGGGCAGGGTGTGGGGTGTAGGGTGTAGGGTGTAGAGTTTTACCCATTTTCAGGGAGTCAATTACCTAATACCAAATCCGTTGAGTATAGGCTACATATCAGGAGAGGCACTCATGCAAAAGGCAAAACGGAGAATAAATAATCAGTTTTTAATAACTGGATTTAGTATAATTTTCAGGGAAAAAGTCCCTGAATTTTCCCCCCGATCACTCCAATGGCCGGTACTTTTGGATTTCAAAAAGGTCTAAAAGTCTTATCGAACAATGTTTTTAGATTTATTTAGCAAACCATAATTAATCGAACCAACCGATTTCGGAATCCGTTAACTCTGTGGGGGTAGGATTGGGGGCAATATAACGGGCTAAAGTTGCCATTTCAAAGTTATAAAGACTGGGTTTCTTCGGCGCAGGTTTGCTAATTGGTGAGGGTTCAGGGGTGGGGGGGGGACTATTTTCTAGGGTTTTAATTTGATTATATAATTTTTCAATTAACTGTTTTTTCTCGGTTAATTCCGTCTGGGATTGACTTAATTGACTCGATAATTTTTCAATTAACTGTTTTTTCTCAGTCAGTTCTGTTTCTGTCTTACTTAATTGACTCGATAGTTTTTCAATTAACTGTTTTTTCTCGGTTAATTCCGTCTGGGATTGACTTAATTGACTCGATAATTGTGCCACCAAAGTAGTTTTTTCCAAGAGGACAGATTCTAACTGCTCGGTCTGTTGTTGTAACTGCTGTAACCTGACAGAGAGTTCCAGATGTTCTTGAAGTTCTTTTTCCAGAGAAATCACCTTTTCTTGGAGAGTTTGCTGATTTTTCTCGGTTTTTTCTAACTCTGTTGTCAAGTCGTTAATTTTTGCCTGTAGGGTGGCGTTTGTTTCCTTAGAACGTTTGGGAGAAGGAGAGGTTTGGGATTCTACCTCTTTATTAGCTTCTGTACGGATGAGATCGTTTAAATTACCTTTGGTCATAAGCTCTGCAAATAGGATATTACGATAGAGTCGGATACTGTCCAGAAATCTGTTGGTTTAGGCAATCGATCATTATTCGCCCGATATACAAGCTTGATTACGCTGGGGAATTGTTCCATAGGTTTTATTGTATAGCTTGAGGTCGATCGATCCCTGTCCATTTAAGGAATGAGAAAAAATACCTAAATCTCAGTTTCGCCAGTAAGATTCTAAATTTTTCTGTAGTTAATGATACGGAATACTAAATTTGTGTCAGACTAAGGGTAGAAGTTGATCGCACCTGTGGCAAGGATAAATTTATGAATATTCAAGAAAAAGCACGTCTCAATCTAACCCAAGAACGACAAGCAGAAGGAATGCTCGAAGAAAATGTCTTAACTCGTACAGAGGAGCTTTTGGGGGAAGGAGAGGCAGAAACTGCGAAAGCGCGGGTTTTATTAACCGAAAATCGTCAAGAAGACGAAAAACTCCAAGATAAAATTTTAGAACGTTCGATCGAAGCTATGCAATAGCCTTTCGGTGAAGATTGGGAATATCCACACAAGTATAGATAAATGTCTGTAGAGACGTGGTTTTCCCCGTCTCTATTTCAATTCCCGATAACTAATCACTGTTAAACTAATCACTGTTCACACTCTGGACAGTGAAAAAATGCAGATCCGAAGAAAACACCCCAATCCTGCCGTTAAAGTTGAGAGTTTGAGTTATGTGGTGAAAGTGCCAGAGGCACAACCGCAAAATATTTTAGAAGAAATCGTTTGGCATAAGGAGATCGAAGTCGATAAATTGCGTGAAAAGTTGCCTTTATTGGAATTACGCAAAAAAATAGCTAATACTGCGCCACCTTGCGACTTTTTAGCCGCCTTAAAACAGGGTAAAACCCAACCCGCTTTGATTGCCGAAGTCAAAAAAGCTTCCCCGAGCAAGGGAGTTATCCGCGAAGATTTTGATCCTGTAGCGATTGCGCGTACCTATGAACAGGGAGGAGCCACTTGTTTATCGGTTTTAACCGATAGTAAGTTTTTTCAAGGTAGTTACGAAAATCTTAGCCTCGTCCGGCAAGCGGTATCTTTACCCCTATTATGCAAAGAATTTATCCTTTATCCCTATCAAATCTACTACGCTCGCTCTAAAGGAGCCGATGCTGTCCTTTTAATTGCCGCTATTTTAAGCGATCAAGACCTAGCATATTTTGTCAAAATTGTCAAGGGTTTAGGGATGACAGCTTTGGTAGAGGTGCATAGTCTGGCCGAATTCGATCGAGTGTTAGCCATTGAGGGAATCGAACTAATCGGCATCAATAACCGCAATTTAGAGACATTTAAAGTCGATTTAGACAATACTCGCCAATTACTAGAAGCCAGGGGCGAAAAGGTGCGAGAAAAAGGTATTCTGATCGTCAGCGAATCGGGATTACACACAGCAGCAGCTCTGGCGAAAGTGAAGCAAGCGGGAGCAAATGCGGTTCTAATTGGCGAATCTTTGGTAAAACTGCCCGATGCTGCCGTCGGTATCCAGAAACTCTTTGAAAATCGGGAATAGGAGTTAGGAAGTGGGGAAGTGGGGAAGTGGGGAAGCTGTCTCATCACCCTATCACCCCAAAACCCCATCACCCCAAAACCCTATCACCCTATCTCCTGAATACTGACTCCTGACAAGGCTATCTGCCGGGATATAATCAGAGTCTGCCGAATCTTAAATCATCCCCTCAGAATTGATGCGATCGAGATTTGGTTTTTTATCTTTTTGAATATAGCCCAACGAGAGAGGACGAACCATGGAAAATAAAAATATGTTGATGATTCCCGGCCCGACACCAGTGCCGGAAGCGGTATTATTGGCTATGGCTAAAGCACCTATAGGTCATCGGACGGGTGCTTTTAGCAAGGTAATCGCCGAATTAACCGAAAATCTCAAATGGTTGCATCAAACCAGTGGCGATGTCTTAATGCTAACTGCTTCGGGAACCGGTGCCATGGAAGCGGGAATTATTAATTTTCTTAGCCCCGGCGATCGAGTTTTGGTGGGAGATAATGGTAAATTTGGGGAACGTTGGGCGAAAGTGGCGAAAGCATACGGCTTAAATGTGGATGTCATTAAGGCAGAATGGGGTAAACCCCTAGATCCAGAGGCATTTACCGCTAAACTGACCGAAGACAAGGAAAAAGCCATCAAAGCGGTAATTATCACCCATTCGGAAACTTCCACCGGGGTTCTCAATGACTTGGAAAGCATTAACAAAGCGGTAAAAGACCACGGGGAAGCTTTAATTATCGTCGATGCTGTCACCAGTTTAGGAGCTTATCATATTCCCATCGATGAATGGGGTTTAGATGTGGTCGGTTCTGGTTCCCAGAAAGGTTATATGATTCCTCCCGGTTTAGGTTTTGTTTCCGTAAGTCAAAAAGCTTGGAAAGCCTACGAAACCGCCAAACTGCCGCGTTTTTATCTAGATTTGGGCAAATACAAAAAAGCCACCGATGAGGATAGTTCCCCCTTTACCCCTCCAGTTAACCTGATGTACGGTTTACAAGCTTCTCTGCAAATGATGAGAAGGGAGGGATTAGCGGCAATTTTCGCCCGTCACCAACGCTTAACGAAGATGACGCGGGCCGGTATGCGCGCCCTGGATTTGCCCCTCTACGCGGCGGATTCTTGGGCTTCCACGGCGATTACTGCGGTGGCCCCCACTCTGGTGGATGCGGAAAAAATTCGCTCGACTCTCAATAAAAAGTTCGACATCGCTGTGGCTGGTGGTCAGGATCACCTCAAGGGTAAAATCTTCCGTATCGGTCATTTAGGTTTTGCTAGTGAGAGGGATATCCTCACGGTTATCGCTGCCATTGAAGCGACTTTAATCGAGTTAGGTGTCGAAGGTGTCACCCCGGGCGCCGGTGTGGCTGCGGCTGCCTCGGTGATGGTGCAGGGTTAATCTTGGGTTGGCTTTTCCCCTTCTCCCCAAAGAGGGGGATTTTTGCCGGAAGATATAGTTTATTATCTAATACCCCGTGTGCAACTATATTTTTGGTCTTGATTTACAAGGCTTTCAATCCTTGGCTCTTCTAGGTTCTGTGTGAGCATGGTATAACAGTAACACAGAACAGGAGGTGGGTTATGTGGATAAATTTTGATCAACTCCTCGATTTACCAAATGTAACAGTGGTCAATTATCAAAAAATTGCTCAGACAATTTTCCTAAAGCTCGCTCTTTTAACTAGTCAGAGATTTGTCAATATTAGGCAATCGAGTATATTTAGAAGTACCACGCCGCCCCCCAACCCTAGGGTTGATTCATTTAAATTAAGTACAGCTGATTTTGAGTCAATAAATTTGACTGAAGATTCTCACGTTTATCTTTCTCTAATCAAAAGAGTTAGTCACAATAACTAATCTTTAATCCTCTGCCAATGTTTATTATGAATAAATTGATAAAGCTTGTTCCCAAGCCACTAAAAGCCTATCTCTCTTGAAATTTTCTGAGAGTACATCCTGTTAACTTAGCTAATTTGGCTCTTCGTTACTTGTTATGGTTCGATAGGGGGGCATAAATGGACTAAATCCTTATCTGGCAAGAGACTTAATTGATTAGTTCGCTCTAGATAAAAAACAATTGACAAAAATCGAAGCAATGTCTTTCTATGTAAGGGTTTTATCCTTTATAACCCCCGTCCATTGCATAACACAAACCGAAGAGCCATATTATCCAACAAGGTTTTTAGATTTATTCAGCAAACCCTAAATAGGGTTTGCTGAATAATGGTAAAACCCTTTTAAAATAAAGCTTTTGACCTGTTAAAGTCCGATGTTAGTGCTGCGAAAATAGGATTGGGACGTTCAAAAACCTTGCATTATCC
>VYLH01000495.1_pt1 | contig 15153 bp, 15 predicted proteins | sample 5114361 | NCBI WGS metagenome assembly VYLH01 (sample SAMN12291772, study PRJNA351875) | freshwater metagenome | isolation source: freshwater lake | place: USA: Michigan, Kent Lake | collected 2013-08-15
TTTAATGCTAGATATTCTCATTAACCCTTTTAACCTTTGAATTAATTTTAGTTATTATGTACTACTTTAATGGCTTTTTTGATCTGTGACAGTTGAGGGTGCGGAATGTGGGTTCCAACAGACGCATAATCGGGCGTTGTCAAATTGAAGGATGATCCGAATCAGCTTGGAACTGAAATTAATTTGATAGCAAGGATTGCATTGCATCTTTCATATTCTGATCTGACAACGCCCATAATCGCACGACGTAAGGGACGAGCAAGGTATTAAGTCTCCATCACTACTACCCAATCACCACCAAAAGTAGAGTGCTGATCAAAGCTGTGATCAAGAGGAATCCCCAAATTTTCCAGAGCAATCCTTGCGCTTTGTTGGATTTAATAGGCCAGAAATACACCCTACTGGCGAGATCAGACTTACTGTACTTTTCCTCAGTTAAGCAACTTTGGGATCGAGAAAGACCAATTAAGCAACTAACACTGTCGATACGTTCACCTAAACGAAACCTCAAAAAACTTTTTGGTTCTGCAAAGTTGACCACACCACTATTTACACTAGGGTCAAAGACAAGAGAAGCAAATTGAACCAAAATAGAAAGAACAACCAAGCTGCTAATTAACCATCGTTTGAGTCGATTAATCGATAACATCTCTAAGATTAGCAAAGCTATTAAGGGAACAAGCAGTAGGTGAACTGAGGTAACGTGATAACGAGCAGCCCAAGAACCATCTCCATGCCAGAAATCCAGTTTGCTGGTTAAGATAATATGAAAGACAAGTGCAAAAATTGAGGAAATAAAATATATTCGTATATAAGGTGTTAATTTGTTAAATAAAATAATCCCCAATACTAAACATGGTAAAAGAAACGGGTCGTAAATAAATATACTTTTAGCTGGCGAGAAGAGAACGCCGAGAATACCAACGTAGGGAGGGTGTATGAAAGGATAATTAGGGGGCAATTCTGGCAACCCTGAAAAGATTGCTCCATTGCGTATTTGCTCAATGCTTAAGGATGCTGCCGTTGTCCAAAAATCCCCAAAGCGTAAGTAATTAAATAATCTACTGACAAAAAGGAAAGGAAATAAGCCGACGTTCCAGAGTATGGCTGTCTTAAAGATTTGATTCAGCTTGAAATTTTTATAAATTAGACAGCTAATTAGAAAACCAAAAACTGTGAGAGCATAAATGATAGTTGTCGAGCGAATTATAATAGCCGCTCCGATTGCCAATCCACTCAAAAAAACATAAGGTACTTTGTTAGTTTTAATATAAGCCAAAGCACAAGCATAACCTAAAATCACACAAAGTAGGACTGGATTATTTTGTTGAAAAGTTTGTGCATAGTGGAGAACGGTAGTACCTAGCAACCAAATCAAGCTGGCAGATGCCGCAATTTTCTCCTGAAAATCAAATAGTCTAAGTAACCAATAACAGGAGATAACAACTAATACATTTAGAGGGATAACTACAAGAAAACTAACCGCAAATTCTCTTAATAAATAAGGCTTAATACCAGGAAAAACTTTAGAGAGTTGAGTGCCAATCCAATCTGCGGGCAACATTAATAAGGATTGTCCTATATCATAAGCTTCATATCGTTTTCCATCTACTCCTAAAACACCAACAGGCTCTAATCGAGAGGAAGGACGATAATTTGGGGGTAAAGAAACTTCCTCAGTTCCTGTCCACAGGGCATGGGCCATTTTTAGCCTAACATCGGTATCTGGAGGTAAGTTGGCAGGATTGATTATTGTTATCCAGAGTAGGGCAATAAGAGCTACTTTTGTGACTGTTTTCATGATCATCTATTTTTAATATCTGTTTGAAAAGTTATCGGGCGTTGCTGATTTTAAGTATCAATTGTCCTCTCGGCAATTTTTAAAACCTAGCAGTAAGGTAACTTGTGGATAGGAGGCACAATTTAGTCTTCATGTCTTGATTCAGCGACACCGCTTTTTACTATCCTCCGCTGCTGCCGCTTCTAGGCTGGTAATTGCGGTTTCTGCCGTCAAAATGTCAGGAATATCACTTAAACTAGCAGTTTGATAAACCTGTTCATTTCTAGCAAATAAATTGCTCATATCCATCGCACTTTTTCCCTATTTTTACGAGAAAAGGTGAGCAAGAAGCCCACCTTTTATTTAACTAATTACAGTGAGAATTTATTCGATCACGGGAGCGATTAACTCGCGTCTTTCCCCCGAAATAACTTTCACCTTACCTTCCTCATCGATATCGACCATGGCAGTATCCCCATCAGAAACCCGTCCGGAGAGAATTTCCTCAGCCAGAACATCTTCCAATAGACGCATAATCGCACGACGTAAGGGACGAGCGCCGTAGGCCGGATTATAACCTTCCTCGATCAAGCGTTCTTTAAACTTATCAGTAACAGACAAAGTAATATTTTGTTCTGTCAGACGTTTAAACACATCCTTGAGCAGGATTTCGGCGATTTCCTTGACTTCTTCCTTATTGAGTTGACGGAAGACAATAATCTCATCAAGACGGTTGAGGAATTCAGGGCGGAAATACTGTTTTAATTCCTCATTAACCAGCGATCGAATGCGATTATACTGGGCCTCGGCTTGATTATCGGCAAACTCGAAACCTAAACCACCGCCACCCTTCTCGATCACTTTAGAACCGATGTTCGAGGTCATGATCAACAGGGTATTTTTAAAGTCCACCGTGCGACCTTTGGCATCGGTCAAACGTCCATCTTCAAGGATTTGCAGAAGCATATTGAAGACATCGGGGTGAGCTTTTTCGATTTCGTCGAATAGCACCACCGTATAAGGACGACGACGCACCGCTTCCGTTAATTGTCCCCCTTCGTTGTAACCAACGTAACCCGGAGGCGAACCGATTAACTTAGAAACCGTGTGCCGTTCCATGTATTCCGACATATCGAGACGGATCATCGCATCTTCGGAACCAAAGAAATAAGCGGCCAGAGCTTTAGTTAACTCGGTTTTACCTACCCCCGTTGGACCGGAGAAGATAAAGGAAGCAATCGGACGGTTGGGATTTTTCAGACCGACGCGAGCGCGACGAATGGCGCGAGACACCGCTTTAACTGCGTCCTCTTGACCGATGAGACGCTGATGCAGGGTATCTTCCATGTGCAGCAGTTTCTCGGATTCGGTTTCGGTCAGTTTGTTGACGGGAACCCCAGTCCAAGAAGCGACGATGTGAGCGATTTCCTCGGCATCCACAAAGGGTTCATCGTTGCCATCTTCGCCTTTTTTGGTGGAAGCGAGATTCCGGATCTGGGTTTTGATTTCCATTTCCCGATCGCGCAATTCCCCAGCTTTCTCGAAGTCTTGACCGCGCACCGCGTCATCTTTTTGTTTGAGAATTTGCCGCAGTTCTTTATCTAATTCCTTGGCTGCTGGGGGCAATTGGGAATTAATCAAGCGCACTCTCGAACCAGCTTCATCGATTAAATCGATCGCCTTGTCCGGTAAGAAGCGATCGCTAATGTAGCGATCGGACAATTTCGCCGCCGCTTCTAGTGCTTCGTCTAGGATTTTTAATTTGTGGTGCTGTTCGTAGCGTTCCCGGAGACCGTAGAGAATTTCGATCGTTTCTTCTACGGAGGGTTCACCGACCATAACCGGTTGAAAACGTCTTTCTAGAGCCGCATCCCGTTCGATATGTTTGCGGTACTCATCCAAGGTCGTCGCCCCGATACATTGTAGTTCTCCCCGGGCCAAAGCCGGTTTGAGAATATTGGCCGCATCGATCGCTCCTTCGGCTGCCCCAGCACCGATGAGAGTATGAACTTCATCGATAACAAGGACGACGTTACCCGCTTGGCGAATTTCGTCCATGATTTTTTTGAGGCGTTCCTCAAATTCGCCGCGATATTTGGTTCCCGCCACTAACAAGCCGATATCGAGGGTGACAACCCGTTTTTCTTCGAGAATGTCGGGAATATCCTTGTTAGCGATGCGTTGGGCCAATCCTTCTGCGATCGCTGTTTTACCGACCCCCGGTTCCCCGATTAGGACTGGGTTATTTTTGGTACGACGACCGAGAATTTGGATAACGCGCTCGATTTCCTTTTGCCGGCCGACCACGGGATCGAGTTTACCCTCGCTGGCCATTTGGGTGAGATTGGAACCGAATTCGTCAAGAGTGGGGGTTTTAGTGCGACCTTGGGAAGATGAACCAGCGGCCACTTCGGCGGTTTCCCCTAACATTCTGATCACTTGGGTGCGAACTTTCGAGAGATCCACGCCGAGATTTTCCAGAACCCTAGCGGCCACACCTTCCCCTTCGCGAATTAGTCCTAAAAGGAGGTGTTCTGTGCCAATATAGTTATGGCCCAGTTGACGGGCTTCTTCGAGGGAGAGTTCTAAAACTCTTTTGGCTCTGGGGGTGAAGGGAATTTCCACGGCTACGAATCCGGAACCGCGACCGATGATTTTCTCCACCTCCACGCGCGCATCTTTGAGATTGACACCCATGGACTTGAGGACTTTGGCGGCAACTCCCGTTCCCTCTCCAATTAGTCCTAGTAAAATCTGCTCTGTTCCCACGAAGTTATGGCCAAGGCGGCGGGCTTCTTCTTGGGCGAGCATGATTACTTTAATGGCTTTTTCCGTAAATCTTTCAAACATAGCCTATCCATCACCTACACAAGCGACCCTAGATATGCTGATTTTAGCACGGCTTTTTAGTTTAGCCCTCTTTCAGTGATCAGTTATTGGGGAGCGGCCTGGAAACCTGCCGATAAGTGGTTCACCCTTGCATAATCCCCTAGGCTCGTGGTCATCCCCATCTCTCGATCGCTTGACTATCGATCGCCCATTTTCAGGTCAAAACTCGAAGTATAAGCAGATTAAATATTACTACCTATTGACAAATGAGTATATATGTTGTATGTCGGTGTAACATACAGAAAGTTGACCCATATCGTTACTCTGGAGACTGTTATGCAGAAAGTTTTCGTATAATATGTAGTTAGGCACAATAAAATAAGCTATTTAAATATGTTCGTTAAATAAGTACATGAATATTAATATATCCATCATCGACCAACGCTTAGTATCAGTTAGCAAAGACATTCGTCAAAAAGCTTCTGAAGAACTACGAATCACAGATGAAGGCCGGCTTAAGTCTTTGGCTTTTGTATATCTGTGCGTTAAAACCATTTTAGATTTAGATGGAGATGATGTTTTTGATTGCTTAACAGAAGGAGGTGGTGACTTTGGAGTAGATGCTATACATATCTCAGAAGAATATGACGGTGAATTTACAGTTAGTTTATTTCAGGCAAAATATAAGAACAACCTAGAAGGAAACTCTAACTTTCCTGAAGAAGGTATAAAAAGTTTAATAAACGCAATTAATTACTTATTTAATCCAGCAGCCAAACTAGAACATATTAATCAACGACTGCTTGTGAAAGTGGAAGAAGCTCGTAGCCTAATCCGGGATGGCTATATTCCCCAAGTTCGGACAATAGCTTGCAACAATGGGCTGAAATGGAATTTATCTGCTCAAGAGGCTATTGATCGTGCTGAGTTTGGAGATCAGGTGACATGGGAATATGTTAATCACGAGCGTTTAGTCAAAATTCTTCAAGCTTCTAAACCCGTAAAAGATACTTTGCAGCTAAGTGGCAAAGCTATTGTGGAAGATATGGAGTTTAGCCGAGTACTGTTGGGTAGAATTTCGGTGACAGAAATTGCCACACTTATAGAGCGACATGGAGAACGTTTATTAGAGCGCAATATTCGTCGCTACTTGGGTTTACAAGGAAATCGCGTAAATGAGGGTATCCGTCATACTTTAACTAGCGATGAAAAAAACAATTTTTACTTTTATAATAACGGGGTCACGTTGATTTGTGATAGTTTCTCATACAACGCATTGCAAGATGGCGATTACAAAGTGCGTGTTGAGAATTTACAAATCATTAACGGTGGTCAAACGTGTATGACCATATTTAAAACCTTGCGAGAACCAGATTTAATTCATCAAAATGCCCAAGCTTTTGTTCTTTTAAGACTCTATCAATTGCCTCGTGAAAATGAAGGTTTAGTTCAAAGAATTACCTACGCAACCAATAGCCAAAATCCAGTAGATCTCAAAGATTTACGTGCTAATGATGAGCGCCAGAAAATATTGGAAAAGGATATTGAGCAATTAGGATTTAACTACAGGACTAAACGTTCCAATACTCCTACTCGCTCTGCTGATATTACTTCAGGAGTAGCTGCTGAGGCAGTATTATCCGTTTGGCGAAGAAAACCTCATCAAGCAAAGTTTTTCTCTCGTGAACATTTTGGGAAACTGTATGATACAATCTTTACTGACCAATTAAATGGAGCGCAAATCGTAATAGCTGTTCAGCTTTACAGAATTGCAGAAAACCGCCGCAAAAGACCTGAGTCTACTGACCCAGATTTTGTCCGCTATGCTTCCTGCTTTATTGCAATGCAGATGGGACAAAAACTTTTGGCTGATATGAAAGTTCAGATGAAAGATATTAGTCATCAAAATTTTCAATCAGCCCAAATGCTTATTGATCAAAATGGGGAGAGTTACTTTAATGCTTCATTACAGGATATTAAACAGGCACTTCAGGATCTTTATGGAGAAGAAGAGATTTCCTTGCAGCAGCTATCTGCAACATTTCGACGTGGTGATTTAATAAGTAGACTTCAATGAATCAAATCGGTTCAATAATTCGACTTCTTTTCTTGCAAACTCGCTTAACCTAACTTGACCGTTAGCTGAAATATTGGTGAATTTTCAAAGTTGCCTGTTGCTGTGTGACTTCACAGATTAATATAGTGCGATGCCAAAGGCACTGCGTAGCAGAGCGCAATCTTGTAGGGTGCGTTCCCTAAAACAACTTCTACCGCTTCAGCGATCGATTTTGGGGAACGCACCATGAACATTGATTGAAACTGTGAGTCTAAGTGCGATGCAGCCTTTGTGGTCCCAGTTGGGGAATGTTAGCGAAGATTGCCAATGTTTAGGTTAAAATAGAGGGGCAAAAGTGGCAACGGGGTCAGGACAATGACAGTTAATCAACTCCGCTACAGCAAAGAAGATCAAATCTGGCGTGTCCGAATTGGACATAAAGGCGTTCACCGCTTTGGCGTAGGTCGTCTGCTTTAACTTTATGATGAACGGAATTGTTGATCAAAACTGCGAGGCAAGGCTTAGGTTAGTCGTAAGCAATGAGAGTAAACAGAGGCAAGTAATTGATGCTGTTATTGATACAGGGTTCACAGGCTTTTTGACCTTACCTCTGACAGTAATCAACAGCCTCAACTTACGGTTGTATAGCCGTGAAGAGGGAACATTAGGGGATGGAAGTACCTGTATCTTTGACGTTTACAGTGGTCTTGTTATTTGGGACGGTGAATATCGGTATATTGATGTTAACGCAGCTGAAACAGACCCTTTAGTTGGTATGAGTTTACTCTACGGCTATCGGATGCAACTTGATGCGATCGAGGGTGGAATAGTCGTAATTCAGTCATTGAACAGTTTAAGCTAATCGGGTGTGGAACGGTCTAACAACGTTAGTGCGATGCCGAAGGCACTGCGTAGCAGGGCGCATCGCTTCGTAGCGACAGTTTTGCACAGATTGGGATAAAATACAGATCTAACTAGCGCATTTCAAATGAGCGAAACTGTTTACGTTGAAACTAGCGTGGTTGGTTACTTAACAGCCAGACTCAGCAATAACTTAATCCTCATGGCAAACTTGGGGATTACCCAAGAGTGGTGGGACACACGCCGAGAGCAATTTACGCTTTATATCTCCCCCCCCCCTAAAGCCTCTGATGATGCGCTTCATATTGCAGTTGCTACATTTTACGGAATTGACTATCTTTTAACTTGGAACTGTAAGCATATTGCCAATGCTCAAATACAAAAGAAACTAGCACAAATAAGTATAGAAGCAGGATATGATCTGCCAACGATTTGTACACCTAATGAACTAATGGGAGATTAATTATGTGGAAAGATGAAGTTCTAGAAGAAATTTACAGAATACGTGAAGAACACGCGAAGTCCTTTAACTATGATTTGCAAGCAATTTGCAATGATCTTCGTAAAAAACAATCCACTAGCAGCAGACAAATTATTTCGACTCCACTCAAACCTCGCAGTCAACCGCATAACAAATCGTTGCATCCGACCGCCTAGAGATGATCTGATAGAAGTTGAAGATTCTCTGTGGCGGCTGAACTCAGCCGTTAGAGCGATCGCAATCTTGTAGGGTGCGTTCCCTAAGGCAACTTCTACCGCTCCAGCGATCGATTTTTGGGAACGCACCATGCACATTGATTGAAACTGTGAGTCTAAGCCGCGTAGGTTGGGTTGATCGAAACAAGACTGGGGCGAAAATAGCTCAATTCGCTTGAAAAAGCGAAACCCAACCACCCCAAAGGTTACTCTTTGTTGGGTTTCCTTGGGTCAACCCAACCACAATAATTGCTGCTCTATTGATCGCCCATTTTCAGACCAAAACTCGAAATATAAGCAGATTAAATATTACTACCTATTGACAAATGAGTATATATGTTGTGGCCCTATATTTTTGTTAATGGTGAGGTGCAAGGTCTCTGGTTTTGGGAAACTCTAGAACTGCGGAAGGGGCTGTAAGCGAACGGTAATCAGTTATCATTAAGAAAACGCCGGATCGTTAACCTAACAGAATTAACCCCACAATCCCACCCGAAAAGCTTGAAAAACAGGGAACCGGTTATGCCAACCACCTACAATTGCGATTTAATTCTCTGGGCCCGGGATACGGCTCAACTTTTGCGGGAACAACGCTGGGATGCCATTGACTGGGAGCATTTAATCGAGGAAATCGAGGATTTGGGGAAAAGTGAACGCAGTGCGATTGGTTCTCAAATGGAGCGAATTTTGCTTCATCTGCTCAAGTGGCAATATCAACCCCAACGGCACTCCGATAGTTGGCTGGATTCCATCAATGATGGGCGATCGCAAATTCGTCGCAAATTAGAGGATAGTCCCAGTCTACGCGGTTATCCCGCGCAAATTTTGGATAAGGAATACACCAGAGCGCGTCGAGAAGCCGCCAAACAAACAGGTTTAGTCCTCAGCATTTTTCCCGAGTTTTGTCCCTATACTATCGCGCAGGTGATCGAAGATTGGTGGCCCCAGTGATAGCCTTGATTAAAGGTTAAATAATCCTAAATCCGGTTATTAAAGACTGATTATTTATTCTCCCTTTTTGCATGAGTGCATGAGCAGAAAACGGGTTTCTCCGAGAAACCCGTTTTCTGTGCGTTACTCAACCGATTTAGTATTATGTGACAGTTGAGGGTGCGGAATGTGGGATTGATCGCCCATTTTCAGACCAAAACTCGAAGTATAAGCAGATTAAATATTACTACCTATTGACAAATTAGTATATATGTTGTATGAGGACGGGTGATATACAGAAAGTTGACCCATATCTTTGCTCTGGAGAGTGTTATGCAGAAAGTTTTCGTATAATATGTAGTTAGACCTAATATCAACCAGCGAAATCTTAATGCTAGGCTTGGTAATACCATAGAGAAGCTATTCATGAAGTTTAGACTTTTAACGTTTGTTTCTTTAATTCTTTTGACTGGATGTGGTAACTCTACCCCTGACGTTGTAGAGCAGTCATCTCCTTCAGTTCCCATATCTTCTAGCCAAGCATTACCAGCTATTAAAATCAGCGACATTGCAGGAAATACACCTGATGTAGTTGCGAAAGTTCTTGGTTCACCGACCTCAACAGAAACAGTAAATCCAAGTCGTACCCCTTGCCCATGTGAAAAACGGATTTATAAAAATGGCGAAATTGAAATCGTATTTATGGAGGGGAAAGCCGATTGGATAACTGTCAATCTTCCTCCTTCCCAAGTTGATACTTCCGGTTCCTATTCGTCAGTTCAGCAGTTTGATAACCCTACTTATACCTATATCAAAGTCAAAACAAACTGATGAATTTAAATGTAGTGTTTTCTTTTTTATGAATAGTAAGGTAAGTTTATGCGAAGAAATATAGACTTGATTCGCTTAATACTCCTCGATCTTGAAAAAGAGATAGAGGTTGATTTGTCGTCTTATTCAGGTAATGAGGTCAATTATCACAAAGCCTTATTAATTGAAGCAGGTTTATTACACGGAAATGTCCATTATCCAAGCACTCATAAAACAGATATTCCAGATTTAGTGATTATTAATCGTATTACATGGGAAGGGCATGAATTCTTAGATAAAGCACGGAGTGATACTGTATGGAATAAAGCAAAATCATTGGTAAAAGAGAAAGGGCTATCATTATCTATGGATATCGTTAAGATTTCATTAGGAGAAGCCGTGAAAATTTTGTTTCATTCATTTGTCTAACAAGCGCTTGCACGCGGAACGGCGGCATACGCTACTATTTGTGTAGGAATCTTGTAGGGTGCGTTCCCTAATGCAAGTCCTACCGCTCCAGCGATCGATTTTGGGGAACGCACCATGCACATTGATTGAAACTGTGAGTCTAAGTGCGATGCCGCTCTTGTGGACCCAGTTGGGGAATGTTAGCGAAGATTGCCAATGTTTAGGTTAAAATAGAGGGGCAAAAGTGGCAACGGGGTCAGGACAATGACAGTTAATCAACTCCGCTACAGCAAAGAAGAGGGCAAATTTATTTCAATGATTAATCAACTCTACGCTTGTTTTTGCACAATCTTCTCACTCAATTCTAGGAAGGTGGGACAATATTGGATTAATTACTAATAACTTAATATCTTATAGAGTTTTTCAAAAAGCGTGAGTTGGGTCAATGATCAGGAAACCTAACTATTTTCTAACCAAACGATTAGGAAACAGTTATGTTATGATTTTCAGAGTAAGCCGGAGATGATAAGACACCATGAAAAATCGCATCTTTACTGTTATTTTGTACAAAGAAGATAATATGTACATTGCTGAATGTCCAGAAGTTGGCACAGTAGATCAAGGAGAAACAATTGAGCAGGCGATTGCTGGATTGAAAGAAGCCACACGGCTTTACCTAGAGGAATTTACCTTACCAGAAACATCCCCTAGATTTGTGACCAGTATTGAGGTTAGTTATGCCTAAGCTGCCACGAATCTCTAGTGGGGAGGCAATTAGATGTCTTGAACGCTTAGGCTTCGAGCAAGTTCGTCAAACAGGTAGCCATGTTGTGATGAAGAAAGAAACCGAAGAGGGCAAAATTGGCTGTGTTGTCCCTTTACATCAGGAATTGAAGGTTGGTACATTAAGTGGAATTCTGAAACAAGCCCAAGTCACAGTTGAAGAGTTCATTGAAAATCTGTAGAGTCTGACAAATCACTGCACTCGACGTGATACCAAATACCAAAAGTATTTAGTCCCCCCAGAGAACCCCCTTGAGCCACATAGCACACTTTTCTTTTTTTGTCAAATTTTATGTTAAGAAAGATGTAACTAATGGATAGGGGGACTGTCAAAGATTAACCGTCTTCGTATTCGGGGATTCTCTCTTTTTTCTTCTCGGTGATATTGATGCGGGGGGGATTGTAATCTGGTTCCACGTCATCATCCCACATATCATCCTCGGCCTTATCTTCGTAATCGTCGTACTGAGGACGAGAAAAGCTTTCTGCGCGTTCTGAGCGAGCTTCTCCCCAGTTATCTTCCTCTTCCTCGTATTCTTCCTCATAATAACGAGCTTCGGCCCGTTTTTGCGGTGGGGGAGTGGCACGCAGGGGTTCTTTTTCCCATTCATCCTCACTCCAGCGTTCTTCAACGGGTTTAGCGGCCTCAACGGGAGTGCGGAGGGGAATGCCCGTACCTAACTGATTTTCCGGACGAGCAGCGGGAGTATAATAAGCTTCTTCCTCTTCTCTTTCCCAGGGGGGACGACCAATACCCAAACGTTCCAAAACCCCCACACTAACCTGCGTGAGACGTTCTTCGGCCCCTTCAAAGACAATTAAGCGATTCGGACCGCTGCTAACCACTTCTTCAATGGCAATTTCGTAGGTACTGATCAATTGTTCGGGGATAAGAGGCAATCCCAGGGAAGCGATGACAATGGAATGTAATTGACCACTAAGGGGATCAAATTGATAATCGCGGACTTTGCCTAAAGGTTCGCCGGTTTCCGTGATCACTTCACTACCGATTAAGGGAGTATAAGCATCGATATCGACGGATTCCAAGACGTTATCATCTTCAACGAGAACCACGTCTCCCGTCTGACTGATGCTCGATAAATACATATATTGAGGCATTCCCGACAAGGAGAGGATATTATCGCGGAGTCCCAGGGCAACTACTTCTCGTTGATCGATATCTACAAGGATATCTTTAACAACGCCGAGTTTTTTGCCTGTATTGCGAGTGATAACCTGTGTATTTAAAAATTCTGAACGTAAGCGACTATTCTCTGTGATCATTTTTTCCTATGGGTAGGCGTTAGGTCGTGGGAATACGAGTTATTGTAGGCTTAATATATAGGGCGAGATCGAGGGTTAATTTACCGATATTGGCTTAGATCTTAAAGTTCCCTGAGATTAACACTTTTTTTGGCCTTGTTTGGGCGATAGTTTCGGGTGATAGATAGGGTTAAACCCATTTTAGCTAATTCTTTACATTTTTTTAGTAACAACAAAGCAGGAGCTAGAGAGAAACTCCCTTGGCTCCTGCTGTCTAGATTCTGATTACATAGTTAAGGACTGCACCTCAGTTTCGATCAGTTTAGCTAAGTCTTGCAGGAAGGAGGCTGCATCGGCCCCGTAGATGACTCGGTGGTCACTGGTGAGATTAACCGTCATCTGTTTTTGCACTCCGAATAAACCATCTTTATTGACGACGATTTGGGGACGGGAAGCACCCACGGCTAGGATCGCACCTTGGTTGGGGGGTAAGATAGCGGTAAAGCGATCGACTCCGAACATTCCCAGATTAGAAATGGTAAAAGTACCGCTATTATATTCTTCCGGTTGCAGTTGTTTACTGCGGGCGCGATCGACTAAATCTTTCCAACTGCGGGAGAGGGAATAGATATCCATCTGGTCAGCAGAGCGCAAAACCGGCGTAATTAAGCCACCACCAGGCATAGCTACGGCTACGGACACGTTAATCGCCCCGTGGTATTGGATTCCTGCGTCGCTATAGCTGGCATTAACTATAGGATGTTTAGCGAGGGTGTTGGCTACCGCTTTTGCTAACAGGGCCGTCATGGTGACACCCTTGGATTTTAGCTGTTGATAGAGTTGATCCAGTGGGTCAGTGGTGATAGTGTAGCCCACTTGGAAGGTGGGAACCTGTAGGCTAACCGACATATTCTGGGCGACGGCTTTTTGCAGAGTGGTGAGGGGAACAGTCCGACCGACCGGGGCGCTGGCCGGAATCGGGGCTTTAGGAGCCGCTACAGGCACGCTGACGGGTTGCGGGGGAGTAATGACGGGAGCGGGGGCGGTGCTGACTTTTCCTGTCGCTTTTTCTACGTCTTCGGCGGTAATTCGTCCGTGGGGACCGCTACCCACTAGGGTTTTCAGATCTACCTTTAATTCTTTAGCCAGTTTTTTGGCCCTGGGAGAGGCGACTAAACGGCCATTATCTTTAACGGCGGCGACGGGTATCGAAACGGGAGGCGGAGCGATTTCTGGGGTCTCTACGGGCTTGCTAGGGGCAGCTGTGGCGGTTTTTCCCTGAGCTTTGGCCAGTTCAATTTCCGCTTCAGTTTCGGCGATATAGGCGATCGCTTCCCCCACGGGTGCTTCCTGGCCGGCTTCGACTAAAATTACAGCGAGATAGCCATCATAAAACGATTCTACGTCCATGTCGGCTTTGTCGGATTCGACCACTAACACCGTTTCCCCTTTGCTGACTTTTTCCCCGGGGGACTTCACCCAAGAAACTATTTTTCCTTCGGTCATGGTGGAACTGAGCGCGGGCATGAAGATATCTCGAATCATGGTGGAGTGCTTCTATCTCTAATGTTTTGAGCCATAGGGCATTTTACCACAGTTGATGGGGTTGGGGGTGTGGGGAAGTGGGGAAGTGGGGAAGTGGGGAAATAGGGAAATAGGGAAATAGGGAAGCTGTCTCATCACCCTATCACCCCAAAACCCTATCACCCTATCTCCTGCCTCCTGACTCCTGACTCCCGAATACTGATAACTGATTACAAAGGGAAAAAGAGAAGGGAAAACAGCCCCTTCTCCGTCGTATCTAGACAAAAATTGTTCTAGTTGCCAATATGGACCGGTTGTGCTTGCAGAGATTCGACTAAACCGCGCACAGCTGCCACCATAGCCACTTCATTATCCAATTGATTGATCGCCGAACCAACACCGATACCGGCCGCTCCAGCAGCGATCGCCATAGGAGCGGTGACAATGGATAAACCGGAAGCGCAGAGGACGGGAACCTTCACCGCATGGGAAATAGCGTGGGCTGCCGCTAAAGTCGGGGCGGCTTTTTCAATCAGTCCCAAAATACCGGCGTGACGGGGTTGACTGCTAGTGCCGCCTTCGGTTTGAATAATGTCAGCACCCTGACTAACTAAAGCTTCCGCTAGTCTCACCTGTTCATCGAGGGGCAGCAGATGGGGAACTGTCACAGACAGGGTAATTTCGGGCAGTAAGTCGCGAGTTTGACGGGTTAGGGCTAAAACTTCCGCCGCCTCAAAAATGCGTCCTTGGGCATAAAAACTATCGAAATTACCGATCTCAATTAAATCGGCTCCCGCGTCCACTGCCATCACCAACAATTCTGGCTCGACGGCCGATACACACACGGGTAAATTTGTCAAGGCTTTTACCGTCCGAATTAGGTCAGCATTAGCGGCAATATCGACAAAAGTTGCTCCTCCGGCTGTAGCGGCTTTAACTACTGAGAGAACCTGCGAGCGATCGAAATTATTTAACCCACTGATCACTTTCAGGGCATGACGACGGGCGAAGGCTTGCTGTAAGGTAAAATTGATCATCGGAAATTTTGGGTCTGAAACCCCGTCGTTCTACGACGGCTTTGCTGTTAAATATTAGCACATTTACGAAATATATGCTAAAATATGAGACATGGAAAAAGCCTATTCTTACCGATTTTACCCAACACCAGAACAAGAGTCGCTATTGCGGCGCACATTGGGCTGTGTAAGATTAG
>VYLH01000176.1_pt1 | contig 13989 bp, 9 predicted proteins | sample 5114361 | NCBI WGS metagenome assembly VYLH01 (sample SAMN12291772, study PRJNA351875) | freshwater metagenome | isolation source: freshwater lake | place: USA: Michigan, Kent Lake | collected 2013-08-15
TCGAACACGTCGTCGACGGCGAAGCCCTGCGCGCCCGGCTCTCCGCCGCCGCCCTCGACGCGGTCGGCGACGAGCCGGAACAGCGCCGCCGGGCGCTGGAGATCCTCAAGCAGGCGCTGTTTCGCGGCCGGATGATCGCCAAGGAGCGGCTGGAGAACGGGGCCGGGGGGATCGAGACGGCCCGGCTGCTGTGCGGGGTGACCGACGAGGTCGTCACCGCCCTCTACGACTTCACCACCGTCCACGTCTTCCGGGCCCGAAACCCGACCGAGGGCGAGCGCCTCTGCCTGCTGGCGGTGGGCGGCTACGGGCGGTTCGTGCTCAGCCCGTTCAGCGATCTGGACCTGCTGTTCCTGCGGCCCTGGAAGCAGACGGCCCACGCCGAGAGCGTCATCGAATACATGCTCTATGCCCTGTGGGATCTGGGCTTCAAGGTCGGCCATTCCAGCCGCACCATCGACGAATGCATCAAGCTGTCGAAGGACGACTTCACCATCCGCACCTCCCTGCTGGAGGCGCGCAGGCTCAGCGGTGACGAGGCCCTGGCCGCCGACCTTCGGCGGCGGTTCCTGAACGAGGTGATGCGGGGCACCGGCCCCGAGTTCGTCACCGCCAAGCTCAAGGAGCGCGATGAGCGCCACGCCCGGGCCGGCGCCAGCCGCTACATGGTCGAGCCGAACGTCAAGGAGGGCAAAGGCGGCCTGCGCGACCTGCACACCCTGATGTGGATCGCCGAATACCTCTATCCGGTCGAGCGGCCCGCCGACATCTTCCGCCTGCCCCACTTCAGCCCGCGCGAGGTGCGCGCCTTCACCCGCGCCTTCGACTTCCTGCACGCGGTGCGTGCCCATCTGCATTTCACCACGGGGCGGCCCGAGGAGCGGCTGACCTTCGACGTGCAGCCGGAGATCGCCCGTCGCATGGGCTATGGCGACCGGGCCGACAACCCGGCCGTCGAGCGCTTCATGCGCCACTATTTCCTGATCGCCCGTGAGGTCGGGGCCCTGACCCGCGCCTTCTCGGCCAAGCTGGAGGCCGAGCACCTCAAGCAGGAGCCCAAGGGCCTGTCGCGCTTCCTGCCCGGCCGGGCCAAGGTCAAGCGCCGCGCCCTCGACTATCCCGGCTTCCATGAGGAGAACGGTCGCCTCAACATCGAGGGTCCGCAGGTCTTCGAGCGCGACCCGGTCGATCTCATCCGCATGTTCCGTATCGCCGACGTGCTGGACCTCGACCTGCACCCGGACGCCTTCACCGCCGCCACCCGCTGCCTGCCGTTGATCGGTAGCCGCCTTCGCCGGGACCCGGATGCGGTCGAAGCCTTCCTCGGCATCCTGGCCAAGGGCAAGAAGCCCTATCGCACCCTGACATTGATGAACGAGGCCGGGGTTCTGGGCCGGTTTTTGCCCGAGTTCGGGCGTGTCGTGGCCCAGATGCAGTTCAACATGTACCACTCCTACACGGTGGATGAGCATACCCTGCGGGCGATCGGCATCATCAACGATATCGAGCATGGACGACTGGAGGAGGACCATCCCCTGGCCACCTCGATCATGCCGCTGATCGACGACCGCGAGAGCCTGTTCCTGGCCATGCTGCTGCACGACACCGGCAAGGGCGGGGTCGGCGGCCAGGAGAAGGCGGGAGCCCGCTCGGCGCGCCAGGCCTGCGAACGGCTGGGCGTCGAGCGCGCAAAGATCGAGCTGGTCGCCTGGCTGGTCGAGCATCATCTGGTGATGAGCGATTTCGCCCAGAAGCGGGACGTGGCGGATCCTGCCACCATCGCCGCCTTCGCCCGCATTGTCGAAAACCCCGAGCGCATGCGCCTGTTGCTGGTCCTGACCGTGGCCGACATCCGCGCCGTGGGCCCGGGGGTCTGGAACGGCTGGAAGGGCCAGCTTCTGCGCGAGCTGTACGCCGGGGCAGAGGCCATCTTCCGGGGCGGACGTTCGGGCGATCCGGCCGCCGCCGCCCAGCGCCACCTGGAAGCCACGGCCCGCGAGGCCCGCGCCGCCCTGGCGATCGCCCATCCGGAAACAGAAAGCTGGGCGGCCACCATGGAGGACGCCTACTTCAGCGCCTTCACCACCGCCGAAATCGGCGAACACGCCGCCCTGGTCCAGCGGGCCGCGAAACAGGGCGGCTCGGCCGCCGGCGGCCGCATCCGCACCGACCGCAACACCGCCGAACTGGTCGTCGCCGCCAAGGACCGCCGGGGCCTGTTCGCCGACCTCGCCGCCGCCCTGTCAGGCCTCGGGGGCAACGTGCTGGGGGCCCGTGTCTTCACCTCGCAGGATGGCCAGGCGCTCGATATCTTTCATGTGCAGGACGCGTCGGGGGTGCCCTACGGCGCCGACAACCCCCGCGCCCTGCGCCGCCTTGCCGATGCGCTGGAAGCTGCCGGGCGGGGCGAGGGCTCGCCGCCGGAAAGCCGCCGCAACGATCTGGGCCGGACGGCGGCCTTCTCGATCATCCCGACGGTGATGCTCGACAACGACGCCTCGACCGAAGCCACGGTCGTCGAGGCCTCGGGCCGTGACCGGCCGGGCCTGCTGCATTCCCTGGCCCGGGCGATCTCGGAACAGGGGCTGAGCATCATCTCGGCCCATATCGACAGCTACGGCGAACGCGCCGTCGACGCCTTCTACGTCCAGACCGCCGCCGGCCATAAGGTCATCGACCCCCGCAAGCAGGCGTCGCTGAAGGAAGACCTGATGGCGGTCCTCGACGCGGAGGAGACCGGCGCGGCGGGCAAGGGCAAGCCCCGGCTGCAACGGGCGCGGGCCAGCGTGGGGCGGTAAGACCCGTCCTTCTCCCGCTTGTCGGGAGAAGGATTCCGGGCGTTCCATCCGCCTGCTTCAAATCACCACGAACCGCTGACTTGACCCCAATTCACCCCAAGCGCAGAAGCGCCGGGTGACGGATGAGAACCAGCCTTCCCCGGCCCCTGATGGGCAACCCTTGGTCCCGCCGGCCAGGAAGCCCGGCATCATCAAGAATTCCATCATCTTCTCAGGGCTCACCCTGATCAGTCGCTTCATGGGGCTGGCCCGCGATGTGGTGATCAACGCGCAGCTCGCCGAGGGGGCCTTCAGCTCGGCCTTTGTGCCGGCCTACAGCAAGACCCTGGCCGGCGAGGGCGGCGAGCGGGCCGACGACATGGCCAGCGACGCCCTGGCCACCCTGGCGGCCATGACGCTCGGCCTGGTGATCATCGCCCAGCTGGCCATGCCCTGGCTGATGTACCTGATCAACTTCGGCTACCGGGACGATCCGCTGAAGTGGAAGGTCACCATCATCCTGACCCAGATCACCATGCCGTATCTCAGCTGCATGGCGATCGCGGCCCTGTTCTCCGGGGCGCTGAACGCCCGCAACCGCTTCATCCTGTCGGGCGCCGCGCCCATCGTGCTGAATGCGGTGATGCTGGCCGCCGTTCTGCCGGCCAAGACGCCGGAACAGGCGGCCTATGCCGCCAGCTTCGGGGTCGTGATCGCCGGCGTCCTGCAGGCGGGCCTGCTTTGGTGGGGCTGCTGGCACAGCGGCGGTCACATCCGGCCGCGCCTTCCGCGCCTGACGCCCGAGATCAAGCGACTGATCAAGCAGGCCATCCCCGCCGCCATTGCCGCCAGCGTCACCCAGATCAACATCTTCGTGTCCGGCAGCCTGGTCTCCCTGGCTCCCGGTGACGGCCCCCGCACCTGGCTGGCCAACGCCGACCGCCTCTACCAGCTGCCGCTCGGCATGGTCGGGGTGGCCATCGGCATCGCCCTGCTGCCTCGCCTCAGCCAGGCCCTGCAGGCCGGTGACAGGAAGGACGCCCAGGAGACCACCGACCAGGCCGTGGTCTTCGCCCTGGCCATGACCCTGCCGGCAGCCGCCGCCCTGCTGGCCATGCCCTACTTCATGATCGACGCCCTGTTCACCCGCGGCGCCTTCACCACCTTCGACGCCAAAATGACCGCCCAGGCCCTGTTCCACTATGGCTGGGGGGTGCCGGCCTTCGTGCTGGCCCGGGTGCTCAACCCGGTCTTCTTCGCCCGCGAGGACACCAAAAGCCCGATGCGGTTCGCCCTGGTGTCGGTAGCCATCAACATCGTGCTGGGCGCCATCCTGTTCTTCACCATCGGCTTCGCCGGCATCGCCATCGCCACCTCGGCGGCCAGCTGGATCAACGTCGCGCAGATGTACTGGGCCCTGAAGCGCCGGGGCGAATGGGAGCTGTCCCCCGCCTCGATCAGCCGCCTTCTGCGGGTGTTGCTGGCGGCCGCCGTGTTGACCGCCCTGCTCGGCGTCGCCGCCTTCTTCCGACCGCAGATCCAGGGCGTGTTCGAAAGCCTTGCCGTCATCCGGCTGGGGGCCAAGGAACTGGCCGTGGTGGCCGTCTGTGTCGCCATCATTCCGGTCTATCCGGTGCTGGTGGTGCTCACCGGCGGCATGACCCTGGCCGAGATCAAGGGCCTGGTCCGGCGCCGACGCGCGGCCTGACGGCTCTTGCCCAGGCGCGCCGCCTCGCCTATTGCCACGGCCATGGTCACTCCCCGCCGATGGCGCAGCCTCTGACGTCCTGACGAGCCCCACGCGCGGGATCGCCCCCGCGCGCCGACCGACCTGATCATTCGAGTAACTCCATGACCGACCAGACCCCCGCCCAATACGCCGGCCCTCAACGGGTGCTGTCCGGCGTCCAGCCGTCCGGCGCCCTGCACCTTGGCAACTATCTCGGCGCCCTGGTGAAGTTCGCCCGGCTGCAGCACGAGATCGACACCTTCATCTTCGTCGCCGATCTGCACGCCATCACCGTCTGGCAGGAGCCGGCCCAGCTGGCCGCCCAGACCCGTGAGATCGCCGCCGCCTACCTAGCCGCCGGCCTCGACCCGGCCAAGGCGACCATCTTCCCGCAATCGGCGGTGCCCGAGCATGCGGAACTGGCCTGGGTCTTCAACTGCGTCGCCCGCATCGGCTGGCTCGACAAGATGACCCAGTTCAAGGAGAAGAGCGGCAAGCACAAGGAGCGCTCGAGCGTCGGCCTCTACACCTATCCGGTGCTGCAGGCGGCCGACATCCTGGTCTACAAGGCGACCCATGTGCCGGTCGGCGAGGACCAGAAACAGCACCTCGAGCTGTCCCGCAACATCGCCCAGAAGTTCAACCACGACTTCAGCGCGCCCGGCTGCTTCCCCCTGCCCGAACCCCTGATCCAGGGGCCCGGCGCGCGGATCATGTCGTTGCGCGACGGCACGGCCAAGATGAGCAAGTCCGATCCCTCGGACCTCAGCCGCATCAACCTGACCGACGACGCCGACACCATCGCCGCCAAGGTGCGCAAGGCCAAGTCCGACCCCAATCCGCTGCCTGATACGGTGGAGGAACTGAAGGACCGCCCGGAAGCCGACAACCTGGTCGGAATCTACGCGGCCCTGTCGGGCGTGACCAGGGAAGCTGTGCTGGCCGACTTCGGCGGCCAGGGCTTCGGCGCCTTCAAGCCGGCGCTGGCCGATCTCGCCGTCTCCTCCCTGGGCCCGGTGAGCGACGCCATGCGACGCTATCTCGCCGATCCGGCCGAGATCGATCGCATCCTCGCCGCCGGAGCCGCCAAGGCGCGGGAAGCCGCTGCGCCGACGGTGGCCGAGGTCAAGAAGCTGGTGGGGTTCTGGGGCGCCTGAGGGCGCCCCGGTTTACCATCAGGCCCGGGCCGGGATGATCACCGGCAGGCTCTCGTAGCCCTTCACGAAACTTGAGAAGACCCGCTTGGGCTCGCCGACCACGTCGATGCGCGGGAAGCGCTTGAGCACCTCTTCCCAGACGATGCGGAGCTGCAGTTCGGCCAGGCGGTTGCCGACGCAGCGGTGGATGCCGAAGCCGAAGGACAGGTGATGGCGCGGCCGTTCGCGGTCGATGATGAAGGCGTTGGCGTTGTCGATCACCGTCTCGTCGCGGTTGCCCGAGACGTACCACATGACAACCTTGTCGCCCTTCTTGATCAGCTTGCCTCCAACCTCGGTGTCGGCCACGCAGGTGCGGCGCATGTGGGCCAGCGGTGTCTGCCAGCGGATGATCTCGGAGACCATCGAGGGGATCAGCGAAGGGTCAGCCCGCAGCTTGTCATACTCGACCGGGTTCTGGTTGAGGGCCAGCAGGCCGCCGGTGATCGAGTTGCGGGTGGTGTCGTTACCGCCGACGATCAGCAGGATGATGTTGCCCAGATATTCCATGGGCTCCATGTTTTTCGTGCTCTCGCCGTGGCAGAGCATGGAGATCAGATCGGGCTGCGGCGGGGCGTTGATGCGCTCGTTCCACAGGCGGGTGAAGTATTCGAGGCAGCCGAGAAGCTCCATCTGGCCCTCCTCCTCGGTTTCGACGACGCCCTGGCCCGGGATGGCGGTGGCGACATCGGACCAGCGGGTCAGCTTGCGGCGGTCCTCCCAGGGGAAGTCGAACAGGGTGGCCAGCATCTGGGTCGTCAGCTCGATGCTGATGCGGTCGACCCAGTCGAACTCCTCGCCGATCGGCAGTTCGTCCAGAAGCTTGCAGACCCGTTCCCGGATCACCGGCTCCAGCTCCATCAGCCGCTGGGGGCTGACCGAGGGGCTGACGGTCTTGCGCTGTACGTCGTGCTTGGGCTGATCCATGGCGATGAACATCGGCAGCATGAAATCAGGGTTGAAATCGGCAAGCGTGATGCCGCCCAGATGGGCGTCGGAACTGAAGGCCTGATGGTTGGTGTCGACGGCGACGATGTCCTCGAACCTGGTCACCGACCAGTAGGGTCCCCACTCGCTTTCGGGGGTGTAGTGGACCGGATCCTCCCGGCGCAGGCGCTCGAACACCGGCCAGAAGCTGTCGGTGGCGAAACGGTCCGGCAGGCCCGGGTTCAGCTCGGCCAGGGGTGTGTTTTCAGCCGCAGCCCTGTCGGCGGCGCGCTTGTCGAAGTTTCCATCGGCCATGGTCTTAGTCCTGGGTTCGGGCGGGGATGAGGACGGGAAGGGTGTCATAGCCCTTCACGAAGCTGGAATAGACACGGGTCGGTTCGCCGACCACATCGATGCGGGGGAAGCGCTTGAGCACCTCCTCCCAGACGATGCGCAGCTGCATCTCGGCCAGGCGATTGCCGACGCAGCGGTGGATGCCGAAACCGAACGACAGGTGATGGCGCGGCCGCTCGCGGTCGATGATGAAGGCGTCGGGGTTGTCGATGACGTCAGCGTCGCGGTTGCCCGAGACATACCACATCACGACCTTGTCGCCGGCCTTGATGGTCTTGCCGCCGACCACGGTGTCGGCCACGCAGGTGCGGCGCATGTGGGCGAGCGGCGTCTGCCAGCGGATGATCTCCGAGACCATCGAGGGGATCAGCGCCGGGTTGGCCCGCAGCTTGTCGTACTCGGCCGGGTTCTGGTTGAGGGCGAGCAAGCCGCCGGTGATCGAGTTGCGGGTGGTGTCGTTACCGCCGACGATCAGCAGGATCAGGTTCCCGAGGTACTCCATCGGGTCCATGTTCTTCGTGCTCTCGCCGTGGCAGAGCATGGAGATCAGGTCGTTGCGCGGAGCTGCGTTGACCCGCTCGTTCCACAGACGGGTGAAGTACTCGAGGCATTCGCGCAGCTCGGCCCGCCGCGCCTCTTCGCTCTCGACGATACCGTTGCCAGGCAGGGCGGTGGCGACATCCGACCAGCGGGTCAACTTGCGCCGATCCTCCCAGGGGAAATCAAACAGGGTGGCCAGCATCTGGGTGGTCAGCTCGATGCTGATCCGGTCGACCCAGTCGAATTCCTCGCCGACCGGCAGGCCGTCGAGAAGTTTGCCGGCCCGTTCGCGGATCACCGGCTCCAGCAGCATCAGGTTGGCGGGACTGACCACCGGGCTGACCGTCTTGCGCTGAACGTCATGCTTGGGCGGGTCCATGGCGATGAAGTTCGGCAGCACGAAGTCGGGCTTGGGATCGCGGATGCTGATGCCGCCCCGGAAGGCGTCGCTCGAGAAGGCCTGGTGGTTGGTGTCGACCGCGACGATGTCGTCGAACCTGGTGATCGACCAGTAGGCGCCCCATTCGCTGTCCGGCGTGAAGTGGACGGGGTCTTCCTGGCGCAGGCGCTCGAACACCGGCCAGAAGCTGTTGTCCCGGAAGCGGGCCGGATCGCCGGGATTGAGCTGATCGAGGGGCGTGGCCCAGACCTGCGCGCGCGCAGCATCCAGGTGCTCGAAACCGCCATCGGCCATCGCTGCCTCCCTTATCTTGTCATTGTTCACATAGGGCCACGGAAACGCCGGTTTGTGAAGCGGTCAGCCCCAAGGCAAGAGGCCCCGCCGTCCGGGGACGGCGGGGCCAAAAGGCTGCGAAGCCAGAGTTTGCTCAGCTGGCGCGTGCGTACTGCCGGGCCGACCCGCCGTCGGCGGCAGGGGAGTCGCTGACCTTGAACCGGCGGATCATGCTGCCGAGCTGCTCAGCCTCCTGGCGCATCAGGTGCGACGCCGAGGTGGACTGGGCCACCATGGCGGCGTTCTGCTGGGTCATCTGGTCCATGCGGTGGGCGGTGGCGGTGACCTCCCGCAGGCCGATCGACTGTTCGCGCACCGACCCGGTGATCTCGGTCATCAGGGCGGTGACGTCGCCGACCCGGGCGACGATACGGTCCAGAGCCGCGCCGGCCTGGCCGACCAGCGCGACACCCGACCCGATCTGTTCGCTGGAGGCGGCGATCAGGGTCTTGATTTCTTTGGCGGCGTCGGCCGAGCGCTGGGCCAGGGCCCGGACCTCGGAGGCGACGACGGCGAAGCCGCGACCCGCGTCACCGGCCCGGGCCGCCTCGACTCCGGCGTTGAGAGCCAGAAGATTGGTCTGGAAGGCGATCTCGTCGATCACCCCGATGATCTGGGTGACATGGCGCGAGCTCTCCTCGATGCCGGCCATGGCGGTCACGGCGCGGCGCACCACTTCGCCGGAATCGCGGGCATCGGCGCCGGTCTCGGTGACCACCTTGTCGGCCTTGCCGGCCCCCTCTGCGGCGCGGGCGGCGGCGGCGCTGATCTCTTCAAGGGCGGCGGCCGTCTCTTCCAGGCTGGCCGCCTGTTGCTCGGTGCGGCGCGACAGGTCGTCGGCCGAGGCGCTCGTGTCGCCGGAAACATGCTCGATGGTCACGGCCCGTTCGGCGATGGTGCGGATCACGCCCGACAGCTCGACCACGGTGTTGTTGAAGTCGCGGCGCAGGCTTTCGTAGGCCGGAGCGAACGGGCTGTTCAGCTGGAAGGTCAGGTCGCCCTTCGAGAGGCGGCTGAGACCTTCGGCCAGGCCCTCGACGACCTGGTTCTGCTCGCGGCTGGAGCTGGCCCGGCGGGCTTCCTCGCCGGCGCGGGTCTGTTCCTGCTCGGCGACCTGGGCATCGTGGCGAGCGGCCATCTCCGCGAGGCGCAGCTGGTTGTCGCGGAAGACCACCAGCGAACGGACCAGGGCGCCCAGCTCGTCACCGCGTCGCAGGCGATCCAGATCGATGCTGTTGTTACCGCCGGCCAGGGTCTCCGTGGCCTGGGCGATACGGGTGACGTCCTTGCGGATGGCCATGACCAGGAAGAAGGCGAGACCGGTAACGACCGCCAGGGCCAGGCCGACCAGAGCTATGGATACGGCCCCGAGCAGTTCGGCCTGCTTCACACTGGCGTCGGCGCGGGCGGCGGACGCGGCGCTGACGTCCGCGGCGGCCTTGTCGAGCGTGCCGGTCATCTTGACGTAGGCTTCCTCGAACGGAACGGTGAACTGTGCGGCGGTCGCGACGTCGACCTGGAGCATCGACATGACGACGCCGACCGCGTCCTCATAGTCCTTGAGATCCTTCTTGAGCCCTTCCAGAGAGGCCCGCTCCGTCGAGCCCGGCACGGTCTTGGCGTAGGCGTTGTCCACCGCCTTCTTGATCTCGACGATCTCGGCGGCCAGCGCCTCGGCCCGGGTTGAGACGCTGTCGGTCTCGATACCTGCCGACTGCCGGGTGAGCAGAAGGTAGAGCTCGCCGTGTGCGGAGCGGATGCGCTTGGAGATGGTCGCCAACTCCAGGGTGGCGGGAGCATCAACCTTAACGACATGCGTCAAAACGTTGCGTTGATTGACGTTCATCCACCAGGAGCCGCCGGCCACCAGGGCCAGGGCCAGGGTGGCGAGCAAGGGCGCCAGCCCGATCTTGAAAGCGAGAGGAGCATCGGCAAGCCGCGGCAGGCGCATGATTTTGAAATTCCCAGACCCAGGTTCGTCACCAGATTCCACGAACTTGGTAAGCCTCAGGTTAAAACACCCCGGAATGGGGCCAATCGGGCGGTCGCTTCACCCCGAAGCGCCCGCCCGACGTTGGAAGATCAGCCGCCGGTGAAGCGCAGCGGGACGCGGATGACGCCGGACTTGTCGCCCATGGGCAGCGCGCTGGCGACACAGATGGCGGCAGCTTCAAAGCCCTTCGACGGCGCTTCGCTCTCGACCACCTTGCAGCCCGACAGCTTGCCGCCGGCGGCGGTGCATTCCAGGGTGACCTTGGCCGCCTGCTTGACGTTGGCGTGTTTGTTCAGGCAGCGGGTCATTTCCCCCTGCAGGTTGCTGCCGGCCGAGCTGGCGCTGGCGCTGGCCAACATGCCAACGGCGGCGATGGTCGTGATGATGATCTTTTTCATGTTCAGGACGCCCCTTCTGAGCTGCTAAGTCGAATGACAGGCGCATTGAAACCCAGAGTTATTAAAGTCCTCCTTACCTGAAACCGGAAATTCTCGTTTCAGAGAAAACCTCTGTTCGGGCCATCACGACCTCCGATTTGCGGCGCGCAGGCTTGCTCCGGGCGCGCCCCGGTCCCATCTTCCAGCCATGTTCATCCAGACCGAAGCGACGCCCAATCCGGACGTCATCAAGTTCCTGCCCGGCCGCGAGGTCCTTGGCGCCGGCAGCCGCGAGATCGCCTCTCCGGAGGAGGCGATCATCTCGCCCCTGGCCACCTCCCTGTTCGCCCTGGGCGATGTGACCCGGGTGTTCCTGGGTCCCGACTTCCTGACCGTGACCCGTAACCCCGATATCGAGTGGGCCCACCTGAAGGCGCCGATCCTGGCGGCCATCATGGACCACTACACCTCCGGCAAGCCGGTGCTGACCAGCGGGGCCGATGACGAGGCGACGGACGACACCGTCTACGACGAGGACACCCTGCAGATCGTCGCCGAGATCAAGGATCTGCTCGACACACGCGTTCGCCCGGCCGTGGCCCAGGATGGCGGCGATATCGTTTTTGGGCGCTTCGATGTGGAGAGCGGCACCGTCTATCTGCACATGCGCGGCGCCTGTTCGGGCTGCCCGTCCTCGGCCGCCACCCTGAAGGCCGGCGTCGAGAACATGCTGCGCCACTATGTGCCTGAAGTGATGCGGGTGGAGCAGACCCTCTAGAGCGCGTTCCGATAAGTGGGAACCCTTTTATCGGATCAAACGCGCGACCACAAAGACGCTGGAGCGGCCGATTTGATTCCATCAAATCGGGTCCCGCTCTAGGTAACGCGTTTCGCTGGCGCTATAGCCACACCGACCGTTACTGATGGAGCCCTGCATGTCCTCGCCGCTGCCCGACGCCTGCCTCGACCAGATCTTCCGCGAGGCCCGCAGCCGCAACGGCTGGGAAACCACGCCGCTGGCCGACACCCTGATCCGGGCCGTTTACGACCTGGCCCGCATGGGCCCGACCAGCGCCAACTGCTCGCCGGCCCGGTTCGTCTTCGTGACCAGCGTTGACGGCCGCGAGAAACTGGCCTCGGTCGCCTCGGCCACCAACGGCGCCAAGATCCGGCAGGCGCCCTGCACGGTGATCATCGGCCACGACCTCGAGTTCATGGACCGTATCCCCGAGCTGTTCCCCCACAACCCCGGCGCCAAGGACTGGTTTCCCAAAGGCTCGGAGCTGGCCGAACGCACAGCCTTCCGGAACGGGACGCTGCAGGGCGCCTTTCTCATGCTGGCCGCCCGGTCGCTCGGCCTCGACTGCGGCCCGATGAGCGGTTTCGCCAACCCTGCGGTCGACGAGCTGTTCTTCGCCGGGACCTCGGTGAAGTCCAACTTCATCTGCTGCATCGGCCACGGTACCGACCAGGACCTCTTCCCGCGCGGCCCGCGGCTGAGCTTCGAGGACGCCTGCACGATCGCTTGATCGTCCTTGCGTCCTTCGACACGCCTCACCGGGTGAGGCGACTCAGGATGACGAATGTCCGTGCCAGCCATTCAGGTTCGTCATCCTGAGTAGCGGCTTCAGGCCGCGTGTCGAAGGACGCACTAGCCCAACGGCCATCCTCGACATACCCTGACTTCAAAATACGCTCGGGGAGGGCGTCATGAAGCTGTTGGGCAAGATTCTGCTGGGCCTTGTCGCCCTTGTTCTCGTGGTCGCCGTCGTCGGCTGGCTGTCTTTGCGCCGCGGTGAAATTCCCTGGGCGACCCTTGAGGCCAAGTACGCCAACGCTGAAAGCGAGTGGGTCGAGCTGCCGGGCGGCATCCGCACCCACTACCGCGACCAGGGCAATCCGGACGGCCCCGTGCTGGTGCTGGTCCACGGTTTCGCGGCCAATCTCGATACCTGGGAGCCCTGGGTCCAGCGCCTGGGCAAGGATTATCGCATCGTCAGCCTCGACCTGCCGGGGTTCGGCCTGACCCGCGCCCCGGACGGCTATCGCCTGACCGAGACCGCCTTCGACGACACCGTCGAGGGCGTGGCCAACCACCTCAAACTTGGTCGCTTTACCCTGGCCGGCAATTCCATGGGCGGCGGCGTCGCCTGGCAGTATGCGCTGAAACACCCCGACCGGCTCGAGGGTCTGGTGCTGGTCGACGCCGCCGGCTTCCCGGAACCGAGCCAGAAGGGCTCGCCCATCGCCTTCAAGATCCTGCGCAATCCGGTCGGTCGCTTCCTGCTCAAGGACCTCGACACCAGCCAGGTCACCGCCCAGGGCCTTCGCTCGGCCTTCGAGCCGCAGCCGGAACTGGCCACCGACGCCATGGTCGCCCGCTACGTCGAGCTTGCCCGCGCGCCCGGCCACAAGGACATCATCCTGGGCATGATGAGCGACCCGGCCGGCCGGCGCTTCGCCGACCCCAAACAGCTGGCGACCATCAAGGCCGCGACGCTGGTTATGCACGGCGACACCGACAAGCTGATCAGCGCCGAGGCCGGCCGCAAGTTCGCCGCCGCCATCCCGGGATCGCAGCTGATCATCTACGAGAAGGTCGGCCACGTGCCGATGGAGCACGTCCCCGACAAGTCGGCCGCTGACCTGGATGCCTGGCACAGGGCGAAGGTCAGGGCCGCAAAGCCCTGACGCCTACTTCTTTGGGCCGATGTATGTGTCGACGAGCTCGAGCATTTCCTTGAGGGACTTGATCTCGTCCTCGCGCGACCAGCCGCCGTGACCCGCGCCCTCATAGCGGCTGAAAGTCACCGTCCGGCCGGCCTTCTTCAGGGCCTTGTCCATGATCTCCGACTGCTCGATCGGCACGGTCCAGTCCTGATCGCCATGGAGCAGCAGGACCGGCGGACCGTAGCCGGTGGCGTAGGTCACCGGCGAGGCCGCCTTCAGCCGGGCTTCGTCGGTCTTCGGATCGCCGACCGACTTGAGCCAGTATTTATAGCGTAGCGAGTCCGTGTCGAAGGTCTCCTTCTCCCATTTCTGGCTGCGGACCAGGTCCGACAGGCCAGCACGGGAAACGACGCATTTGAACAGTTCGGGATTGCGGGCCCCGCCCTGTAGGGCGACGTAGCCGCCATAGCTGGCTCCGACGATGCAGATCCGCGTCGGGTCGACCTTGCCCTGGCTGATCAGGGCGGCGACGCCATCGAGCACATCCTCCTGCATCCGCCCGCCCCACTGGCCATAGCCCTGTTCGGCGAAGCTGGCTCCGAAGCCGCCCGACCCCCGGAAGTTGGGTTGGAAGACCAGACAGCCTCGGGTCGCAAAGGCCTGGGCCCAGCGATCAAAAGTGAAGTAATCCCG
>VYLH01000126.1_pt1 | contig 13903 bp, 9 predicted proteins | sample 5114361 | NCBI WGS metagenome assembly VYLH01 (sample SAMN12291772, study PRJNA351875) | freshwater metagenome | isolation source: freshwater lake | place: USA: Michigan, Kent Lake | collected 2013-08-15
TCTTGCATAATTAATTTTTGAGGGTTCAAAAACGGTAAAAATAAGGATTAAATTGCATAAAATCCTTAAATAGACCATTTAATTGATTATTATTCATTCTTAATTCTCCTGACTACTGACTCCTGACCACTGACTCCTAACCCTAACAACAATTTTTGATTTTTACAAGAGGTCTATTGATGAATCGAACCATCGGGGAGAATTGTTCCCGTTAAAATTGCTCCAGTTAATTTCACCATAATACGCTTACCGAAGCCAATTTTTGCCCCGCGTAAATCCGCTGCCGACAGATCCGCCCCACTTAAATCCGCTCCGATGAGATTGGCTTCCTGTAAATTTGCGCCTTTAAGGTTAGCTTCGAGGAGATTGGCGCGAAAAAGATTAGCTTTGTGCAGATTAGCCTTTTCTAGGTTAACTTTGTGCAGGAAGCTATCGCTTAAGTCCGCATGGCTTAAATCTGCCCCGATGAGACTGCAACTAGAGAGATCTTTTTCTTTCAGGTTGGCTCCCTGTAAATCGGCTCCGTTTAAATCCCGATAGTGAGGGCGCCAGGCGGCATGATTGTGGACCTGATGGTTATTCTGGGAGTGGCTGTGTTGACTGTGGGTTTGTTGACTATGGGTTTTATGACTGTGGGTTTGGGAATTTTGGCCCGGTTGGCTAGGGTGAGGCTGATAGGGGGAAGCAGTTTTATAGGCGTGGGCGGGCTGTTTTTCAGTTTTAGGGGGGGAATTGGAGCGTTTAGGAGAATTTTGATGAATTTGCCGCAATTGTTCCCTAGCTTGGTTAATTTCTTGCAGTTTAGCGGTGGCTTTTTCCAAAAGACGCTGATTATCTTTGGGAATGCGATCGGGATGCCAAATAAACACCAAATCTTTGTAGGCCTGATTGATCTCGTCGAGAGATGCCCCATGATCTAACCCTAAAACTTTATAGTATCGCTCCAATTCTTTCATTATCGAAGTCCTAGTACAAGGATAAAAGCATTAACGGCCACAATTTCTCTGAGTCTTGTCGGATTTTCTAGGAGAGGATTTCTTTTAGGATAATTTGACTCTGGGAGAGTTGCCATAAAATTTGAGAAAATGTCTGGTAATTAAAAAAATCTCGTTTTTCTATCCTGTTTTGATGCGTAAATGTATAGCACATAACAGCAAAATTAGCAAATTTTTGATACAGAACTTGATTTGTGCTGTTAGGGAAGTGGGGAAGTGGGGAAGTGGGGAAGTGGGGAAGTGGGGAAGTGGGGAAGTGGGGAAGTGGGGAAGTAGGGAAGTGGGGAACTGGGGAAATTGAACTAAAACCCCAAAACCCCAAGACTCCAAAACCCCAAGACCTAAAACCTATCTCCTGCCGACCGCCTCCCGACTGCTGTATGATAAAACTTGTCCCGATAGGATAAATCAAGGTCGTGAAATTTGGTCAGTGGTTGGGGTTTATCTGTTTAATAATGGCTCTCTATGTATTGTGGCAGATTCGACAGCTGTTATTATTGATTTTTATGGCGATCGTGTTTACCGTAGCCTTAAATAGATGTGTTAAAGGATTGCAGAGATTGGGGATTAAAAGGGGTTTGGCTATTTTAATCACCCTGCTGACGAGTCTAGGAATTGTGATTTTATTTTTTATAATTATTGTTCCCCCCTTTATCGAACAGTTTCAAAAATTAATTGAACTTTTACCGCAAGCTTGGGATTTAGTCCGCAATAACTCGATTCAATGGCGACAACAATTTCAATTTGATTGGTTGCCACCCTTGCCTAATTTAACTGATTTAGTCCAGCAGTTACAACCTTTAGGAACCTTTGTTTTTAGTAACTTTTTTACCTTCTTTTCTAACTCAGTTACGGCCATTTTGCAATTATTATTCGTGCTGGTGTTAGCAATGATGATGTTAGCCAACCCCCAACCCTATCGACAAGCTTTCTTAAAATTATTTCCTAACTTCTATCGTCGTCGCGCTGAGGAAATTCTTACCCTATCGGAAGCGGGTTTGGGTAATTGGTTGTTGGGAATTGCCATTAGTTCAACTATGGTAGGATTATTCAGTGGTTTCGGTCTTTTTGTTCTACAAATTAATCTAGTTCTCGTTCATGCTATCCTAGCAGGATTGCTCAATTTTATCCCTAATATCGGACCGACTGCTAGTGTGATTTTTCCCATTCTAATTGCTGTTATCGATGCACCTTGGAAAATTGTCGCTATTCTGATTCTCTATTTTATTATCCAAAATGTCGAAAGTTATTGGCTGACACCCACTGTCATGGCTAAACAGGTATCTTTACTACCGGCAATTACCCTAATTGCTCAAATTTTCTTTGCTCAAATGTTTGGCATCTTAGGTTTATTATTGGCTTTACCTTTGACAGTGGTAGTAAAGACATGGTTAGATGAATTATTATTCAAAGACATTTTAGATAAATGGGATCACGGCCATAACAAATCTTAAATAATCTCGGCAAAAGTCATGAAATTAATCATTCTTACTCTCGTTATTTTATCTAATTTTTTTGCTCCCCTCCCAGCTAAGTCTGAAACGGTTCTAGAAAAAATTAAACGCACGGGATTATTAGAAGTAGCTATGAGAGAAGATGCGATTCCCTTTGGCTATCGGGATAGTAATAATAATTTGCAGGGATTATGCTTAGATTTTATCCAATTGCTTAGAGAAGAACTCAAGCACAAATTAAACCTCCAGATCATCAGTGTCAAAATTTATAAATCCACTTTATTTAATCGCTTCCAGTTATTGGAAAATAAAACCGTTGATTTCGAGTGTGGTCCTAATAGTATCAGAAAAAATATACCTGATGGTGTCAGTTTTTCTCGTCCTTTTTTTGTCACAGGAACTCAGTTTTTAGTTCGGAGTGATAATCAGAAGAATTTTAATTTTTCTTCGTCCTTAGAAGGTATAAGTATTGGAGTTTTAAGAGATACCACCACTCAAGAATTATTAAGACAAAAATATCCTCTTGCTACCTATCAGGAATTTCAAGGAGTGACGGGAAGACTGCGAGGTATCCAAAGTTTAAGAAGGAATAGAATAGATGCTTTTGCTAGTGATGGGATTCTGCTAATTGGAGAAGCTGTCATTCTCGGTTTATCCTTAGAACAAGATTATAAACTTATCCCGCGCAATCCTTTAAATTGTGATTATTATGGTTTCATTCTTCCCGCTAATGATCCCCAATGGCAAGATTTTATTAATGGGGTTATCGTCACCAGTGAGAACAGAAATATTTTTAAAACATGGTTTACTGAAGTTGCTTCCTATTTTATACATACCTGGCAGTATTGTCGTAATAACCCCGAAAAATCCCAGTAAAACTTAATGATTATGTACAAAAAAAATGATTTATTTTGGTTAATTGGTTGCGCGACAATAATCCTGTTTGTTTGCAGTGCTATCAGACATATTTTATTTCAATCTAATGCTCTCGATCTTGGTTGGTTCGATCAAGGAGTTTACCTAATTTCTCAAGGTAAACCACCGATTATATCTTTTGTTGACTACCATATTTTAGGCGATCACATCGCTTTTATTCTCTATCCTATAGCCTTACTTTATAAAATTTATCCTAGCGTTTATTGGCTGCTTTTCTTACAAGCTTTTTCCCTTTCCCTTGCCGTTTTTCCCCTCTGGCAATTGGCAATACAAGCGGGATTAAAAGAAAAACAAGCCTATACATTAGCCTTAGTTTATCTGCTCTATCCCCTGATTTTTAATGTTAATCTCTTTGATTTTCATCCTGAAGTTATCGCAGTTCCAGCCATTTTTTGGACAATTTTGGCCGCAAGATTAAATAATCTCTGGGGATTTTGTCTAGGAATCATTATTATTCTCGGTTGTAAAGCAATTCTCTCTTTAACATTGTTGGGAATGGGTATCTGGTTACTTCTTTGGGAAAAGAAAAAAATCCCCGGAATAATTGCCATGATTAGCGGCATTCTTTGGTTTATTATCGCCACGAAATTATTAATCCCTCTCCTGACAGGAAAATCGGCAGTTATTGAAATGGCCGATTCTCGATATAGTTATCTAGGAGATAGTTTACCAGCAATTATCTTTAATCTTTTCCTCAAACCCGATCTTGTCTTGGGAAAAATCTTTACTGGCAATAATCTAGAATACCTAATCCTATTATTTATTCCCTTAGTTTGGGGTTTATCCTGGCGCTATTCTGCCCCAATAATTGCCGCTATTCCCGCACTCGCTTTAAATTTATTAGCAGATCATGCCCCACAAAAAAACTTAACCACTCAATATTCCCTGCCAATTTTGCCCTTTTTATTTCTAGCGGTTATCGCCACTTTAGCCCATAATAGTAACTGGTTGAAGCAGCCTAAATGGATAATTACTTGGGCAATTATTGCCTTTTTTGCCTTAGCTAAATACGGCTATTTTTGGTCACTGTATTTAAATTCCCTCGATACTTGGTCCGCCACCCAAAAAGCTCTAACCCAAATTACCACCAGTGAGAGTGTCTTGACTACTTCTAGAATTGCCCCCCATCTTACCCATCGAGAAATGATCAAATTAGCGATCGAAGGTTCCCAATCCCTAGATTTAAATCAATTTAATTATATCCTACTCGATCGCCGTCATCCCGGTTGGTCTAGTTCACCAGAACTAATTGATGATCACTTAAATAAACTGAATCAAAATGAGAACTTCCAGTTAATCGTTAATCAGGATGATGTGTTTTTATATCGGGCCTTGACAACCCCTCAAGAAACAAAATAATTTTTCGTTCCACCGATTTTAATAAATTTTCTTTATCGATGGGAACCCAGACAATATCAGCATCGGCACGAAACCAAGTGCGCTGACGTTTGGAAAATTGACGGGTGTGGAGAATAATTAGATCGATCGCCTGTTCTAAAGAAATTTCCCCGAGGAGATATTGCTTAATTTCTGCATAACCCAAAGTCTGTAAAAGTGGCAAATCCCAACCGTATTTATCCCCCAAATTCTGCACCTCTGCTACTAATCCCCTGGCGATCATTTGATGAGTACGAACAGTGATCCGCTTGTCTAAACTTTCTGGGGAACAATCTAAACCAATTTGTAAAATCGGATAAGTGGGAGGATTTTCTCCCTGCTGACTAGAGATAGGTTTTCCTGTTAGATAAAAAACCTCTAAAGCGCGTAAAGTCCTGACTTGATCATGGGGATGAATTTTTTTAGCGGCATCTTCATCTACCTGCGTCAGAATTTGATAAAGATAGGATTGTCCTAAAGCTTGTAATTGCTGTCTTAAATCCGGTTGAGGGGAAACCCTCGGTATTTTTAAACCTTTGACAATGGACTTGATATAAAGTCCCGTACCACCGACTAAAAACAGGGGAGAATAGTGGAGATTGTTGATTAAATCCTCAGCTTGTTCTTGGTACTGTGCTAGGGTAAAATTATCTTGAGGATCACAAATATCAATTAGATAATGGGGAATCCGCTCACATTCTTCTAAGCTAGGTTTAGCAGTACCAATATTAAATTCTCGATAGATTTGTCGGGAATCGGCACTGAGAATTACTGAATTAAACTTTTCGGCCAATTGTAGGGCTAAACTGGATTTTCCTGTGGCAGTTGCCCCACAAATAACAATTAAAATAGGTAAAGAGGAAGTAGTCATCGATGCTACATGACAGTAATCAGTAATCAGTGAACAGTAATCAGTAATCAGTGAACAGTAATCAGTAATCAGTGAACAGTGAAAAGACAGGACTGTTAAGCTAAGTGGGTGGGTGGAATTAAATATAAGATCAACGTAGGTTGGGTTGAAGCATGAAACCCAACGTCCGCTCATGTTGCGCTACCGCTAACCCATCCTACAAATAATTGTGCCTCCCTACTTAAGACGCATTTAAACTGGGTATTGTGAAGCTGATTAACAGGGGTACATCCCACATTAATTATCAGTGACTCTTAAATTATTACAGATATATCAGCAGCTATCTGTAAGCATCCCACCGAAAAACTAATGCGCTTCGGGGTTTGGGTAGGGTTGATTCATGAATCAACCCTACCTTGAATCAACCCTACCTTGAATCAACTTTAGGAGAAAGTTTCCGCTTAAAAATCCCAAATTACATGAGTAGAAAACGGGTTTCTCCGAGAAACCCGTTTTCTCTGTGTGGGATTGACAAAAATTGAGATGCACCCGATTAACAGCTATCAAAAAAAACAGCACCCTGATGGATGCTGTTTGTCAAGAAAATGTTACAAAACTTAAGCTAAAGCCGCCATTTTCACATCGTTATTAGCGAGGATATTTTGCAACTCCTCTGCGTCCACGGTTTCTTTTTCCACTAACATTTGCGCTAACTGGTCTAAGATGGCGCGGTTATTGACTAAAACCTCTTTAGCGCGACGATAGGCCTGTTCCACTAAGTTACGCACCTCCTCGTCAATAGCTGCCGCAGTTTCATCGGAGAAATCTCGATCGGAAGCGATATCACGACCTAGGAAAACATTACCATTTTGACGACCTAAAGCCACCGGCCCTAGGCGATCGCTCATGCCGAAACGAGTTACCATTTGCCGCGCTACTCGTGCCACCTGTTGCAGGTCATTAGAAGCACCCGTGGTCACTTCCTCCTCACCGAAGATAATTTCTTCAGCTAAACGACCTCCCAAAGCTACAGCCATCTGATTTTGCAGATAAGCGCGAGAATATAACCCGGATTCCATGCGATCCTCGCTAGGAGTGAACCAAGTTAAACCCCCAGCGCGACCGCGAGGAATAATACTAATTTTTTGGACGGGATCGTAATCCGGCATTAAAGCACCCACCAAAGCGTGACCAGCTTCATGGTAAGCAACTAAAGTTTTGCGTTTTTCACTCATGACGCGATTTTTCTTCTCAGGACCTGCTAGAACACGATCGATCGCATCGTTGATCTCATCCATGGAAATCTCGGTTAAATTGCGACGTGCCGCTAAAATTGCGGCTTCGTTGAGCAAATTAGCTAGATCGGCACCGGTAAAACCGGGGGTACGACGGGCGATTTTATCGAGATCCACGTCTTGGGCCAGAGTTTTGCCTCTGGAGTGGACATTAAGGATTTCCTTACGGCCAGCGTAATCGGGACGATCCACCACCACTTGGCGATCAAAACGACCCGGACGTAATAAAGCGGCATCCAGCACATCAGGACGGTTAGTGGCGGCGATAATGATAATACCTGTATTACCTTCAAAACCGTCCATTTCCGTTAATAATTGGTTGAGGGTTTGTTCCCGTTCATCGTTACCACCCCCTAAACCGGCACCCCGTTGACGACCGACAGCATCAATCTCATCGATAAAGACGATACAAGGTGCATTCGCTTTCGCTTGTTCAAATAGGTCGCGGACGCGAGAAGCACCCACCCCGACGAACATTTCCACAAATTCCGAACCGGAAATGCTAAAAAACGGGACTCCCGCTTCTCCAGCTACTGCGCGAGCAAGCAGGGTTTTACCTGTCCCCGGAGGACCGACTAAAAGGACTCCTTTGGGGATTTTTGCCCCAATTGCCGTGAAGCGATCGGCATTTTTCAGGAAGTCCACCACTTCGTTTAATTCTAATTTTGCCCCTTCAATCCCGGCCACATCACCGAAAGTAACCTGGGTTTGGGGTTCCATCTGTACTCTTGCTTTCGATTTGCCGAAGTTCATCGCTTGGGAACCGGGACCACTTTGGGCGCGACGGAGCAAGAAAAATAGACCAACAAGAAGTAAAATCGGGAAAAAGAGGCTACTGAAGGCTCTTACCCATACTCCTTCTTCTCTTTGGGGCAGTACGGAAATATCAACGTTATTTTCTGCCAAGATGTTGATTAATTGCGGATCGTTGGGCAGGTTGACTAATACATTTGCTCCATCTTGAGTGGGTACGATCGCCCGTTGCCGGTCGGCACTTAAGCGCACGGTTTCCACTTTACCTTCCCGCACTTCCTGTAAAAATTCACTATACTTCCAAGTTTGTTGCACTGCTGGCTGGCGATCAAAGAAAGCTGAGGCCAAGGCAAGGACTACGATTAACAATAGGGCATATAGTCCCGCATTGCGCCATTTTTTGTTATTACCGTTTTTGTTCACGCTGTCGAACTCCTGATAAATTGAGGATGATCTTATCGGTTGTCAAGGGGTTGTTAATTTATGTTAACGTTTCTCAGGAACACTGGACAGGTTTTTTTTTAATATGCCCGTTCTGGTCCTCCATCGGGGTTAGCTGTTGGGGGTTGGGGGAGTATGTCAATGTGACTCTCCTAGACCGAGTATGATCAATTTGTAACAAAATGCCAAAATACTGCATAAAAGCTGCAAGTGGAACGATATAGAGTTTAGTTGACCTCCACGGGGACTAGCTAGATGAAAAAACGAGAGACTTTGCTGGAGAAGTTTTGTTGCTTTTTAGTTTTGCAGCAAAATAGGACAGAATGGAATTGCGATCGGCGTTTGCGTCGTAACATGGAAAGCTATGGCCCAATCGATCCTAATGTCGAGTCCGAGGAGTATTGGTCCCTATTCTTTCACCAACAGTATCAGAATCACGGTTCCCAAAATCATCTTTTCCGTGGGCATTTATACGCTTATTTGCAGGAACCTTGCTACTGGGCTGCTGCCGAAATCTATCAAAAATATCAAGCTAAACTAGATTATCAGATCGAAGACTACTTTAACGAAGGAATTCTTGGTTTTGAGGCTATCTTAGCTGACTTTAAGCCTTTATTCTCTACTCGCTTCGATAATTTTGCCAATCAGAGGATTAAATATCGCTTAATCGATCGCATCCGTCAGATTAGTCAAGCATTCGGCCATAATACTTGGAGCCTACTACTTAATTCTACCGGAGCGCGTCTCAGCCAAGCTCTCCAGGCGAGGGGATTCGTGGGAGAAACTCTCGAAAATTACCTTTTAGCTTGGGATTACTATAAAGAAATTTATGCCCAGGCAAAAATAAAAACCGATGGTAAAATTCAGGAACCTAGTCCAGAAATCTGGCAAAAAATCGCCGCTGCTTATAACTCGGATAGCCACTCTACCATCAAAATCAGTTCTGCGACAATTAACCGATGGTTAGAGGATGCGGGACAAGCTATTTTTGATTATTTATTTCCCCAAGGAAAAACAATTTCTCTACAGCAACCTTTAGGGGGTGAGGAAAGTAGCACGAGGGAGGAAATGATCGAAGATACTGACCATGATACCCCTTGGCAGCAGTTAGAAGCGGCGGAAAATTTTCGCGAGTCGCAACAAAATCACCAAAAAATTCTAGCTTGGTTACGCGCAGAAATTTCACAGATTTGTCAGCAGCCGCAACAGGCAAAACTGCATCCGCAAATTCAGTTAATTCTAGAGATGACTTATGGGTTGGGGTTGGGACAAGTGGCAATTGCCGCTAAGATTACAGAAATCACCACGGTGGTTATCAAACAATATCAGGTTTCTAGGGAACTGGATAAAGTTTATCGTCACCTCGCTAAAAAGTTTTTACCCTGGGCCAGCGAAAACCTGCATATTCCTTCCCAGTCCCACGATAGAGAAGTTATTAGTAAGGCAATAGAACCATGGCTAACATACTACTATCAAACCAGCGCAACAACTCAGGAGGATTAATTATGGTTAATGATTGGTTAGAACTAACTCCTGATAGCATTTGGCTAGAAATACCCGCAGATATTCAAGAGATAAGTTGGGCAAAAAGTGCCAGTTTTACTGATGCCAGTATTCGTCAGAGATTTTATATTAATTATCTCTGTCAACAAGTTATTTTTAACTATCTACAGTCAGGGATGCCTGGGGTTAGCTTAGTAGAAAATCAAGAGGATTTCTGGCAACTAGGAGTTAATGGTTTTACCGTTAAATTAGGCGAAAAGTCAGTAATAGTTATTGCCAGCGAAACTCTGGATCTAGAAGCGATCGAAATTCCTCAAGAATGGGTAGATATTCCTCAATTAATTGGTGATTATTATCTAGCTGTACAGGTAAACACTGCCGAAAGTCATCTGAGAATTTGGGGTTGTACTACCCATAAAGATATTAAGGAAAAAGGACAATATATTAAGCGTAATCTTAACTACTCTCTACCGAGAAATCAACTGCAATCAGGATCAGATTCTTTGGATTTATGGGGAGAGTGTCAATTACAAGCAGTTAAGATTGAACGGGAAAAGATGGAGGAAAAACTATCTTTAGATAGATTGACAACCTTACTAGACATCTTAGCTAATCCTCAGTTAATCTTTCCCAGAAAAGCCGTTACTTTTCAAGAATGGGCAGCAGTTATCGTCAATAGTAACTGGAGAAAAATTTTAATTACCCGTCGGCAAAAATCCCCAGTCAAGTTAACCAATTGGTTTACTGATAATTTCCCCATTGATTGGCAAAGTATCCTCGATTTTAGCTCACTGTCACTGGTTCCAGCATTCAAAAATACAGAAATTAAACGCATCAAAGATTTAGGAGTAGAATTACTGGGAAATCCCCTCGCTTTGATGATTACTATCGCTAAAACTGAAGAAGTATTTAGCCTGCAAGCGACTGTTTACCCCACCGGAGAAACAAGCACTTTACCCCCCCATTTAAAATTAAGTATTCTCACCGAAACTGGTCAGGTTTTTCGAGAAGTAATTGCCACAGATAACGATGAATTTATTCGTTATCGATTTGATGCTGAATTGGGGGATAAATTCTTCATTGAAGTGGCTTTAGAATCGGCAAGAGTAACCGAATATTTACAAGTGTAAGCGAGGAAAAACTTAATGATTAAACTCTTAACTCTCGAACTAGATGGCACATTTGATCGGGGATTTAAAGTAAAATTAGAAATTCGTCCCGATCTTAATTCTCGTCCCCAAACTGTGATCAAAGCAAGGCTACCAGCTAATTTAGAGTTATTAACTTTTTACCGTCAATGGCAACGTCACTATAGTGAATTAGAGGGATTTTTTAAAGTCTTAAAAGATAGCAATCCCCAACAAATTACCAATAGTTCTCAGCAGAGTTTAGTTTTTAAAAACTGCCAAGAAAAAGCCAAATTATTTGAGGATCACTTAAACAAATGGTTGAATAATAGCCCAGAATTTGAACCGATAAAAACCGCAATTCTGCGCTCTGGCAATAACTTTCGTATCTGGTTACAAACCGATAATATTTGGCTGCAAAGATTCCCCTGGGAAAAATGGGAAATCCTCCAAAATACTGGCGCAGATATAGCCATTATTGTCTCAGAATACGATACCTTAGCCAGACAATTAAGAAATCATGAAAAAATTCGGATTTTAGCCATTTTAGGCTATGCCACCGACTTAAGATTTCTCGAAGAAGATCGCAAAACTTTAGACGATATTGCGGGAAAAGCAGGAGCCGAAATTATCTGGGAAAAAGCCCCTCACCCGCAAAAATTAAATCAGTTATTGCGTCAAGAAACTTGGAATATTCTCTTTTTTAGCGGTCATAGTGCCAGTACAGAAGATGGCCAAGATTGCGAAATTCAACTAACAGAAACTCATAAATTAAAGATAGCTGATTTTAGCTTTTCTCTGGGAGAAGCTACTAAAAACGGGTTAAAGTTAGCGATATTTAACTCCTGTGATGGTATTGGTTTAGCACAACAACTATCACGGGAAAAAGGGATGGCATTACCCCATCTAATCTTTATGCGCGAGAAATTACCCGATCCTGTTTCTCCCAAATTTCTGCAATACTTTTTAACCGCTTTTACCAATAATAAATCTCTCTATAGCGCCGTACATGAAGCCCAAAAAAATCTCCACGATGACTGGGAAAAAGACTATCCCTGTGCCAGTTGGCTGCCCGTAGTTTGCCCCAATCCCACCGAAGAACCCCCCACTTGGCATAGTTTCAGTAAACCCCCTAAAAATTGGCGACGATTTGCTCTAACTTTCGGTTTAGGTTTAGCCGTAACGATGACAGTCTTGGCAATAAGAGAAACAGGAATTTTAGAACCCTTAGAATTAAATATTTATGATCGCCTGATGCAACTAAAACCCAAAGATAAACCCGATGAAAGATTATTAATTATTACCATTGATCGCCAAGATTGGGCATATCAAGATCGCATGGGGATGAAAAGACCAACAATACCAGGAAGCGATCAAAAACGTTCCCTCGCAGGAGAAGCATTATCGCAGCTTTTAAATAAATTACTGCCCTACGAACCGCAAATTATCGCCTTAGATATCCTCCGTCCCATCGCTGCCAGTCAAGATTATCCACCCCTAGCCAAACAATTACAAAATACTCCTAATTTTATCTCGATTTGTAAGTTTAATAATTACCCACAACCGGACGGATTTCCCCCACCCCCGGAACTGCCAAAAAATCAGAGTGGTTTTAGTAACATAGTCCCAGACGAAACCATTGCCGGAGTTCCCCGAATTCGTCGTTTTTTATATCAGGCAAAACTCGATCGCACCTCTCCCTGTCTTCCCCCGGATTCTTTGGCCAAAGTTGACTCAATGTCCTGTAATTTTAAAGATTATGCTCCTAGTTTTAGTCTCCTAATTGCCAAACGATATCTAGAATCCCAGAATCAAGATTTTGACTGCAATAAACTGGAGCGGGGAATTCTAGAAATTAATATCGGGGATACTCATCTCGGTGACTGGCTACAATCCAACCGCGGCCCCTACAGAACCAGTCAATCCGATACCCGATCCGGCCGTCAAGTTATGCTCGCTTACCGTCGAATCGCCGATAATGGCATCGATGCAATCATCAAAATTGCCCCGAAAAAATCTCTCCGACAGGTTTTAGATCCGGGTTTTAATTCCGAATCAGTCCGGGAAAAAATTGTCCTGATTGGAGTAACAGAACCCGGGATCGATGATTTTTTAACCCCCTTTAGTCGCAACCCATCGGAAGCAATTCCGGGGGTTTATTTGCACGCGCACGCAGTCAGTCAAATTCTCGATACAATGGAAGGAAAACGTACCTCGATCGCTTTCTGGAATCCCCTACAGGAGGCTTTCTGGGTGTTGGGTTGGTCCCTGGTGGGGGGATTGTTAACGTGGCGTTTTCTTCGGGTAAAAACGGTACTTTTGACAGTGGCGATCGCTGTGATTTCCCTTACTGGTATCGGTTGGCTTCTCTTTAGTTATTTCGGTCTCTGGGTTCCGATTATCCCCCCAGCGATCGCACTTCTCACCACCTCCGGTATCTTCTTTTTTCTTCGTTCTTACTATTTAAAATAGCAAGGTAAGGCTTGCTGAAAAAGTACGGGCGAAGCATTCGGATAGAAAATCTCCGGTTTCACCGATAGGTTATTGCCCGAATGCTTCGCCCCTACAGGACCCGGGCCGATGAAGACGCAAGGTTTTGAAGCACGATTCTCTCAAAATCTTGCACCTGTTTCACGAGAAAAACGACAAAACTCTTACCTTGCCTACATTTCACATTTATTCAGCAAACCCTAGGTAACAGCCATGATCAAACCTTCGATCGCCCTCATCCTTCTTTTCTCCCTACTGCCTCAACCCGGGTTAACCCTTATCACCCCGGCTGCCGGAAATATTTCTAATCATCCCATTCTGACGGCACAGGGCGATCGGGAGCTTACCGAGGAGCAATTCCTACAACGAGTCACCGTTCGGATTACTAGCGAGACAAATCGGGGATCAGGGACGATTATCGCTAAAAAAGGCGATAATTACCTTATCCTAACCAACGCCCACGTTACCCGCAACACGAAAACCCTACAGGTACAAACTTACGACGGCCACAGCCGTGCGGCCCGCATTGTCCCCAATTCCCTATCGGAGAATCAAGATCTCGCTCTGCTGGAGTTTAGCGATACCCGGGATTATCCGATCGCCACCATCGCGGAGTTTACCCCCAATCAAGACAGGATCGGTTTAGAAGTGGTGGCCGCGGGATATGTTGCCGAAACGGGAC
>VYLH01000127.1_pt1 | contig 13862 bp, 14 predicted proteins | sample 5114361 | NCBI WGS metagenome assembly VYLH01 (sample SAMN12291772, study PRJNA351875) | freshwater metagenome | isolation source: freshwater lake | place: USA: Michigan, Kent Lake | collected 2013-08-15
AGAAGCATCAGAAATCGACTTGGCAAGCTTACGGTTTTTGACTAAGTTTCTTACCTTTAAAGCTTCATAGACTACCAGATCATTAGACTGGACTAACGCCAAAGCGTCTTTAATCGCTTTGTCTTTACGTTGTCTTGATACTTTAAGATGAAGCCTAGCTACTTTTATCCGTTGCTTGTGATAGTTTTTCGACTGTTTCTTTCCTTGACGAAATCGTTTTGATAATCTCCTTTGTGCTTTTTTCAGTCGTTTTTCTGACTTGCTTAAATAACGTGGATTCTCTACAGTATTACCTTGGGCATCGGTATAAAATTCCTTTAACCCTAAGTCAATTCCTGTTATTTGTCCCGTTGGTTTATGGTATTCTTGCCGTTCTACGTCAATCAAAAACTGACAATAATAACCATCGGCACGTCTAACAACTCTTACCCGTTTAATCTGTTGATCTGAATAATAAACTAAGGTTTTCTGACTACACCATAAATCAAATTCCCCTGCTTTAAAACCATCAGTGAACTTGATTTTACGTCGATTATCAGATAGTTTGTAGCCTGTTAGTTTATACTCAACCGAACGGCTATGTTTTTTGGTTCTTCGTTACTTGGTATGGTTCGATAGGGGGGCATAAATCGACTAAATCCTTATCTGGCAAGAGACTTAATTGATTAGTTCGCTCTAGAGCAAAAACAATTGAAAAAAATCGCTAAATGCCCTTCTATATAAGGGTTCCATCCCTTATAACCCCCGTCCATTGCATAACACAAACCGAACGGCTATGTTTTTTAAACCGAGGAAAACCCTTTTTCCCCGGTATCTTAGCATGACAATTCTGGTAAAATCGATTAATTGATTGCCAGGCTCTATCAGCAGCCGATTGACGTGCTTGTGAGTTTAATTTATTAACCCAAGGTGTTTCTTTGTTGTCTGCTAGTACAGCACAAAGTTTTTGGAGATCATTGCGGGTTGTCCCTTGATTGTCCAGCCAATAACGAACACAAGAGTTACGCACAAACTGAGAAGTTTTGATAGCTTCATCAAGCTGGTGATATTGCTCTGGTGTCCCGTTTTTTAACTTGGCTTCTACGACTAGCATCTAACAATTCTCGACCATTGGCTAAGTTAAGTATAACACAGTTTACTCACAGATGGTAGAATTAAACCGATGCTCTGGGGTTGATATTCTGGTCGGATTTCATCCCCCGCAAAGGTGAGTATCTTGTTGAAAAATGTAGCGGGGGCATTCATCCGACATTTTCGGTAATAGTTTCCTATAATCAGGGTTTTATCTCTAGTGGGACTTAGACAAAAAACAAATCGAGAAAAGCCTCAACTCCAATCCCCGCTTGGGATTTACTTCGAGAAGCCCAAAATCGCTGAAACCCAGATAGATCAAGGAAAATCATCAATCGAGGTTAACCCTTTGTCCCGTAATGGTTTGAGCCTTTTTTGCTGACCGAAAACGCCTAAGTCCCACTAGAAAAGTCCCTGTTTACTTAATAAAGAAACTTGGACAAATTTATATAATAATGCTTGGTAGTGAAGCTTCTCAATAATTGATTCCCCATGACTTGGTTATATAAAACCCCTGGTATTCCCGATGAATTGTTTGAACGTTTGCCCGGGATTCCCTTGAGTAAACGCGAGGTGAGATTATTGATGATTTCCGCTTTGAGGTTAGGTGATGGGGGGGTTTTCTGGGATATCGGGGCGGGAACTGGCACTATTCCCGTTGAAATTGGCTTATTATGCCCCAATAGTCCGATTATTGCCATTGAAAGGGATGAAGAAGTGGCCAGTTTAATCCGCCGTAATTGCGATCGCTTTGGGGTAAAAAATGTTACGGTTTTTGAAGGCAGCGCGCCCGATTGTCTGCCCAATATATCCCTAGCACCCGATCGCGTCTGTATCGAGGGCGGCAAACCGATTAAATCGGTTCTGCAAGAAGTGTGGCAATACCTGAAACCCAACGGCCGCATCGTGGCTACGGCCAATAATTTAGAAACCCTCTATCAATTTTCCGAAGGCTTTTCTAATTTACAGGCGCGTAATATCGAGATTGTCCAAGCGGCAGTAAATCGCCTAGAAACTAGGGGTATTCACCAAGTTTTTGCCGCCGTTGATCCCATGTTCATCCTGAGTGGCGATAAACTTTAATTGGGGATAACCTTCCATAAAGTTTTCTTAATCTATATAATTATGACAATGCCGCCTAACTTCTCTGGATTAACCATGCCTTGGCCACGCATTGTCAGCGCTATTTTTGCTATTGCCTTCGCACTGGGAATTATTATCGTTGGGGGTTGGTATTTCACCCTCGGCATCGGTGTTATCGTCTTTTTGGGACAATTGGAGTATTTTCGCTTAGTTCGCGCTAAAGGCATTGAACCGGCCGCTAAAACCACTCTCGTAGTTTCGCAATTATTACTACTGACGGCAACTATGGCAGCCCCCCTCACCGATGCCATGTTTCCCCTCGCTGGGGCGTTAATTTGTTTTTATCTGCTCTTTCAGCCCAAAATGGCGACAATTGCCGACATTTCCACCTCAATTCTCGGTCTGTTTTATGGTGGTTACTTACCTAGTTATTGGATTCGTTTACGGGTCGGTTTTTCTCCTGAAAGTGGTCCCGTGGCTATGGCCAGTAACTTACCCCTGATGGGATATTGGCCAGAATCGTGGATGGAACCGAAATTATTCCCGGCCGCTTTGACGGTGACTTTTCTAGCTTTCGGTTGCATTTGGGCCGCCGATATCGGAGCTTATATCATGGGAAAATGGTTAGGGAAAACCAGTTTATCGCTGATTAGTCCCAAAAAAACCGTGGAAGGTTCCTTTTTTGGGATTCTTGGCAGTATAGCGGTGGCCGAGGTGGGTGCTTGGTATTTAGATTGGCCCTATTGGCAGCTGACGGGCTTAATTTTGGGCTTATTAATTGGTATTGTCAGTTTATTGGGCGATTTGACCGAATCGATGATGAAACGCGATGCCGGGGTCAAGGATTCCGGGCAGTTAATCCCCGGTCACGGTGGTATACTTGATCGCACTGATAGTTATGTCTTCACCGCTCCCCTAGTATATTATTTCGTCACTTTACTGCTGCCCTTGTTGCGTTAGTAATTTGTATCTTCTCCAGTGCTAAATTCAAGATTAAACCCAAATTTGCGATTATGTCAGGAGTCGTCTATCCCCGGGGTAAAGTTTATCTTCTCGGTGCGGGAATCGGTCAGAGCAGTTTTCTCACCCTGCAAGCGCGAGCAATTTTAGCCACGGCCGAGGTTTTGCTGTATGATGCCCTAGTGGATAGTCAAATCTTCTCCCTCGTGCCGAAAACCTGTGTTTTAGTCGATGTGGGCAAACGGGGGGGACAACCCGGCGCCGAGCAAAATCAGATTAATCGGATATTGGTTAATTATTGTCAAGAGGGAAAACGAGTTATTCGGCTCAAAAGTGGTGATCCGGGGGTTTTTGGGCGAGTATATCCTGAAATGTTGGCCCTAAAGCGGGCTGGCTGTGATTTTGAACTGATAACTGGAATTTCCTCCGCTTTGGCCGCTCCTTTATTGGCCGGAATTCCCCTGACGGAAAAGGATATTAGTCGCTGTTTTGCGGTCTTGAGCGCTCACGATCCCGAGTCTCTCGATTGGTCAGCTTTAGCTAAAATTGATACACTGGTGCTATTGATGGCCGGTCAGTCTTTAGGGCAAATTATCGAGAAATTATGCCAAAATGGGCGGAATATTCACGACTCGATCGCTATTATCCGCCAGGCGGGACGCAAGGATCAACAAATTTGGCGCGGCACTTTAGAAAATATTCTCGCTCAAACCGCCGGGGTGTCCCTCTCACCCTCTATTATGGTCATTGGTCAAGTTGTGGATCTGGCGATTATGTCCTCTCCCCCACCCCTAGGAGGTAAAACTATTGTTATTACCCGTGCCGCCGAGCAAACGAGTCAATTTAGCGAAATTTTGCAAAATCAAGGCGCAGAAGTCCTAGAAATGCCCGCTTTAGAGATTCGTCCCCCCGACCGTTGGCAAGGTTTAGACGATGCCATCGCTCAGTTAAAAGAGTTTGATTGGCTGATTTTAACTTCTGCCAATGCTGTTAATTTTTTCTTTGATCGCTTGACATTTTGGGGAAAAGATGCTAGGGCTTTAGCAACCATAAAAATCGCCGTGGTGGGCAAAAAAACCAGCCAAGTTTTGCACTCACGGGGATTAAAAGCGGATTTTATCCCGGGGGATTTTGTCGCCGATGCCTTGGTAAACGAGTTTCCCGACCCGATTAGGGGGCAAAAATTCCTCTTTCCTCGCGTGGAAACGGGAGGCAGAGACATATTAGTTAAGGAATTAACGGCCAAAGCTGGTCAGGTGACGGAAGTGGCCGCATATTATTCCGGATGTCCGGCACGCATGGATAGGGGCATCTGGGAAGCGTTTCGAGATGGGAAAGTCGATATAGTCACCTTTGCCAGTTCCAAAACCGTCCAGAATTTTTATCGGTTATTGCTGCAAGAAACGGCAGAATTATCGGTTAATTCCCTATTAGAAAAAGTTTGTCTGGCTTCTATCGGTCCGCAAACTTCAAAAACCTGTCAAGAGTTATTTGGTCGTGTTGATATCGAGGCGCAAGAATACACCCTAGAAGGGTTGACTAGCGCTTTAATCGAGTGGAGTAAGACCTGAGATCCTCGCCGCCGTAAAACAGACGGCGATTCCCAAACCTGACGATAAACAAAGCCATAAAAATCTAGGAATCTCCCCATGAGTAACCCTATTATCATTGAAACTGACTTAAAAGATATTCTCGCTAAACTTGACAATCGGTTAGAGCGAATCGAAACAAAACTAGAAGTATTGCCGAAAATAGAGGCCGAAGTTTCCCAACTCAAAGAGGATGTCAGAAACCTGAAGGGAATCGAAACAAAACTAGAAGTATTGCCGAAAATAGAGACCGAAGTTTCCCAAATCAAAGAAGATGTCAAAGACTTGAAAGGAAGGGCAACGGCTCAAATATGGGCTTTGATAGTCACTGTTATCGGTGCAACTGTTGCAGCAATGATCAAATTCGGTTTTCTGACTAAAACTTAAATCATCATCAAAAACTAAGTTGGAACTAGACAAGTTCCAACCAGTAACAAAAAATTGACCTTGAATATTAACGACGGATTGGTGCCATCGCACCGTCGGCGGCGGCGCGAAAAGGTTCCACTGCCTCGCTATAATCGATCGGTAAAATAGCCACCACGTTATCATGAGGACGGGGAATAATTACCCAGGTTTCTAAAGCTGCCCCCTCGGTTTTATTGACGGCTTCAATGCCGGCAGCCATAGCGGTTTTTACCTCCTGTACATCCCCACGAATATTGAGGGTAAAACGGGCGCTTCCTGCCCTTAAATAGCCAACAATCGTGATCCGTCCTGCTTTTACCATCGCATCGGCGGCCGCTAGAATACCGGGGAAACCTTTGGTCTCGATCGATCCCACCGCGGGTTGGGCTGTCATAAATTAACTCCTAATAACAAAAATCAGATAAGTTTAATTGATAGAATCCAATCTATTTTCCAGTCTTTAACTATAGTCTAGTTTGGGGTAAATCGCTAGGGAAATTAACTGCGAAAACGGTCTGACTTAGGCGTATGCTGCACTGGTAAAACTGCCAGTACATTTTCTGGAGGATTCGGTACGATGTAATGACTGACCACATTACCACCAAAAGCGGTCATCGCCGCCGCTAATCCTGCCTCTACTGCTGGTTTAACCTCGGAAATCGGACCGCGAATCGCCACCAAAAATTCGCCCCTTTCCGCTAGATCAAAATAAACTAGGGTGACTCGTCCCCCTTTAACCATGGCATCCGCCGCCGCTAAAACGGGGGGAAAACCCAACGTTTGAATGACTCCGACCGCCTCGGGCATTTTTCCTGATCTCCTGCGAAAGCAACTTTACATTATACCCCGAACCTGTATTTATATTTTCTTCTGGAAATCCGCGACCGATCGAGCCTGTTTTTTCTCCAAATACTGTTGATGGGACTGATCGGCCAGATAATAATCTCCTGCGGGTTCGATCAAAGTAACGATATCCTGCTGAAACTTTCCCGATAGTTGTAGTTGACGCTTGCCAGCAGTGGCGATTAACTTTTGTTCTGGGGTGTGATAAAAAATAATCGATCGATATTGTTCTCCCCTGTCCGGTCCTTGGCGATTTAACTGAGTCGGATCATGGATTGACCAAAAAACGGCTAATAACGCCTCGTAGCTTATCTCTTGGGGATTATAGGCAATTTGTGCCACTTCCGCATGACCGGTAATTCGCGATAACACATCGAGATAACTAGGATTGGGGAAATTTCCCCCCATATAACCCACAGAAGTCGCTAAAACACCAGGTAAACGCCGAAATGCGTCCTCGGTTTTCCAAAAACAGCCGGCCCCAAAGGTAGCTTTTTCGCCGCTATTCATTTCCCCTCACATCCTTGGCAAATTCCACCACTGCTTTTGTAATTGCTTCGCTTAAATTAGCATAAACTTTGGCAAAAGGGGGAGCTTTTTCGGTTAATCCTAGGATATCCGCCGTTACCAACACCTGACCATCACAATCTTCCCCCGCACCGATACCAATCGTCGGGATAGTCAATTTATCGGTAATAGTAGCGGCTAAATTGGCGGGAATATGTTCCAAAACCAGGGCAAATACTCCCGCTTTCTCCAAGGCTAAAGCTTCCTCGATTAATCTTTGTGCATCCGATGGAGTTTTTCCCTGCTGACGGTATCCTAACCGATGGACTGACTGGGGAGTTAATCCGATATGACCCATAACAGGGATGCCTATCTCGGTTAAACGGCTAATAGTCTCGATCATAGCGGGATAACCTCCCTCTAATTTTACCCCTTGCACTCCCGCTTCCTTTAACATCCTTCCGGCGGAGTGAATTGCCTGACTGACACTTTCCTGATAGCTGAGAAAAGGCAAATCACAGACAACTAAAGCTTGTTTTACCCCACGAGACACGGCCGCCGCGTGGTGAATCATCGCCTCTAGGGTGATCGGTAAAGTGGTAGGATAGCCCAAAGCGGTCATAGCTAAGGAATCACCTACCAAGATAATATCAATTCCTGCCCGATCGAGCAGTCGCGCGATCGGATAATCCCAAGCTGTGAGGGTGACAATCGCGCGTTTTTGCTGTTTCCACTCGATTAATTTGCTGGTGGTGACTGCCATTATTTATTCACTGCGGACAGCTTCGAGGATACGGGAAAAATAGAAACGAGTGCTAGTCATACTCGTCCGTTCAATTTTAAAGCCATTTTCGTTGAGAGCGGCGACAATAGTTTTTTCCTTGTGTTGATAGGCGCGAGTGGTTTTACTCGGACCGGGGAAAAATTGACCAATTTTCTTGAGAATGGTTAATAAACAGGTTTTAGGGGCAAAACTGAGGATTAAACGGGATTGAGCTAGGGCTCCCAGGTGTTTAATCATTCCTAATGCTTCTTCTGTGGGATAGTGAATGAGAACATCAAGACAGATGACCGTGTGATATTGGCCGGTTAATGCTTCTAAATCTTGAACGGCAAAGGTGAGTTTGCTGGTATCTGCTAACTCTTTGGCTGCTCTTTCCTTGGCTTCTGTCACCATTTTCTCAGAAATATCACTGGCGAAAATAGTTGCGCCCGCTTGAGCGAGGGGAATACTAAGACTACCGACTCCACAACCGGCATCACAGATCGAGAGATTAGGCAAATTGTCATCACTTTCTAACCAACCAATAACGGTATCGATCGTCTGTTGATGACCGATGCGAATATCTTTTTGTACTTTGTTAACTTCGCCATCCCCATAAATCCGGCGCCAGCGATCGAATCCTGTGGCGTTAAAATAGTCCTTGACTATGGCTTTATCGTCTAATGTGTTGGTCATAACGAAATCTAAACGAGCGGAGATGGTTATTAGTTTATCCTACCTTAAAGATCCCAACCGTTGCCGCTGGGCTGATTCCTGAGCAGTCAGGAAAGGACCCGGAGCGATGGCAACTCTGTGCAAAAGCTTAATTTGTTTTCCACTTCACTTTTAGTTAACCTAAAGTGAATATCATGTAATCGTCCCAAGATTGATTAGTAAGGGTTCCATGTCAATTATTACCCATAGAACTAAGATCGTAGCCACGATCGGCCCTGCGAGTAATTCGCCAGAAGTCCTCAAGCAGATGATCGGTGCGGGGATGAATGTAGCGCGGCTAAACTTTTCCCACGGTAGCTACGAAGATCATGCGAGAGTTGTTACCCTTTTACGGCAAATTTCTCAAGAATTAGACAATCCTATCACTCTCCTGCAAGATTTACAAGGGCCGAAAATTCGCGTTGGTAATCTCCCCAATGGTTCCATTACCATCAACGACGGCGATTATCTCACCCTTGTACCCATGGATGAGTATCGGGGAGAAGCGAACACCGTTTCGATCGATTATCCCTATCTGGCCGAGGAAGCCAAGTTAGGTGAGCAAATTCTCCTTGATGATGGCTTATTAGAGCTAAAAATCGTTGAAATTAACGGAAAAGACCTAAAATGTCAAGTGTTGGAGGGAGGAATTCTCAAGAGTCGCAAGGGAGTCAATCTACCCCGTCTCAATTTGCGCTTACCTTCCATGACCGAAAAAGACAAACAAGACCTAGAATTTGGTCTTTCTCAGGGGGTTGATTGGGTTTCCCTCAGTTTTGTTCGTAAAGGAGAAGATATCAAAGCGATTAAGGCATTTTTAGCCGAGAGAAATCATGCGGATATGCCAGTGATGGCTAAAATTGAAAAACCGCAAGCGATCGAAAATTTGGAGTCAATTATCGAGGAATGTGACGGAATTATGGTGGCCCGGGGCGATTTGGGGGTAGAGTTAAGTCCCGAAAAAGTCCCCATGTTGCAAAAACGCATTATCAAACTCTGCAACATGAAAACCATTCCCGTCATCACTGCCACCCAGATGTTAGAAAGCATGATTAACAATCCCCGACCGACTCGGGCCGAGGCTAGTGATGTGGCTAATGCGATTATCGATGGAACCGATGCGGTGATGTTATCGGGGGAATCAGCAGTGGGAGATTTTCCCGTCAAAGCTGTGGCTATGTTGGCCAAAATCGCCCATGATGTGGAAGCGGATGTGAAGTTTGATAATGCTCCCCCCAATCAGTCCGATGAAACTCACGCTCTCAGTGAGGCTTTAGTGGCGATCGATCAAACCCTTGATCTCCGTTATATTGTCACTTTTACCACCTCTGGCTACACTTCGCTACTGGCTTCTAAGGAACGTCCCTCGGTTCCCGTCATTGCCATGACTCCCAATAAACGAGTCTATCACCGTCTCAATCTAGTCTGGGGTGTGATCCCGATTCTTCTTGATCATCAGGTGTCCGTCTTTGAGGATGTGTTAAAGCAAACGGAATCAATTCTGCTTCAGAAAAATCTAGCGCAATCGGGCGATAAAATCCTGATTATGGCGGGAATTCCCATGCAGAAAACTAAAGGCACCAATTTCCTCAAAATTCACAGGATTCCCTAAGTTCTAGGATTCAGGAGTCAGGGTACAGGAGATAGGAGATAGGAGATTATTTCTATTTATTCTCCCCACACCCCACACCCCACACCCTACACCCTACACCCCACTTCCCCACTTCCCCAAGAAAAACTTTTTGCCGCAAACCCTAGATACAGATTTCGGGCGGTGGATTGGTTGTGATAGATGTATAAATATCGATCGCTTGCTATCAATCTTGATGAAAAGACGATATTTTCTGGCTTTTATCGGCTCAATTGTCCTTAGTTGCTTATTATCTCCAGACATAAACCTTTTTTCCTCTACTATCGCCACTGCACAAACCCAGACAATTCTAGTTTCTGCCGCCGCTAGTCTCAAAGATGCCCTAGAAGAAATCAAGCCGGGGTTTGAAAAAGCCCATGCCAACATTAAAGTTAACTATAACTTCGGTGCGTCGGGAGCTTTGCAACAGCAAATTACACAAGGTGCGCCGGCCGATGTTTTCGTCTCGGCCGCGACTAAGCAAATGGACGCTTTAGCAAAAGCTGGTTTAATCGATAGAAGTACCAGAAGAAACCTGCTCACTAATCGCCTAGTTTTAATCGTTCCCAAGAATTCCACCCTAAAAATCAGCGATTTTCGTTCCCTGACTAACAGTAATGTCCAAAGAATTGCCGTGGGTGAACCGCGCAGCGTTCCCGTCGGTCAGTACAGCGAAGAAGTTCTGAAAAATCTCGGCATTTTAGAGCAAATAAAACCAAAACTGGTCTTGGCCAACTCTGTCCGTAATGTTCTCGCCGCCGTAGAAACTGGTAACGCCGATGCTGGCATTGTTTACCTCACCGATGCCAAAATTTCCGACCAAGTAAAAGTAGTGGCTACGGCTGCCAATAATCTCCATTCTCCGATTATTTACCCGATAGCTGTCATCAAAGCCAGTAAAAACCCGCAAGCTGCCAAGACTTTCGCCCAATATCTCACCAGCACAGCCGCTAAAAACATTTTTGAAAAATTCGGCTTCGGAATAGCCAGATAATTTAGGGGAAGTGGAGAAGTGGGGAAGTGGAGAAGTGGAGAAGTGGGGAAGTGGAGAAGTGGAGAAGTGGAGAAGTGGAGAAGTGGAGAAGTGGGGAAGTGGGGTAGTGGGGAATTTCAACTAAAACCCCAACACCCCAACACTCCAACACCCCAACACTCCAAAACCCCAAAACCCCAAAACCCCAAAACCCAACCCCTGACCCCTGAAAAATGCCAGACTTTTCCCCCCTATGGATATCCCTGAAAACCGCCACCATTGCCCTGATAATCATCTTTTTTCTCGGTATTGCCGCCGCTTATTGGATGTTAGGTTATCGTGGACGGTGGAAATCCCTAATCGAGGGAGTTTTCGTCGCACCCTTAATCTTGCCCCCGACGGTGCTAGGCTTCATTTTACTGCTCCTATTCGGCAAAAACGGACTATTAGGACAGTTATTAGACTTATTTAACTTTCGCGTCGTTTTTACTTGGTATGCCGCCATTATCACCGCGACGGTGGTGGCTTTTCCCCTGATGTACAAAACCACCCTAGGGGCTTTTGAACAGGTGGATGCCAACATCCTACAGGTTGCCCGCACTCTGGGCGCGACGGAGAGAAAAATATTCTGGCGCGTACTTTTGCCCCTCTCCTTCCCCGGAGTATTAGCGGGATTAACCCTAGCTTTTGCCCGCGCTTTGGGGGAATTTGGGGCGACTTTGATGTTAGCGGGTAATATTCCGGGGCAAACTCAAACTATCCCGATGGCGATTTTCTTCGCTGTGGAAGCAGGAGCGATGACTGAGGCTTGGATATGGGTGTTTATTATCATATTAATCTCCCTATCGGGGATTATCGCCGTTAATCTCTGGCAAAGTCAACGCAAACAGCAATTAGGACGACCGGGAGAAAGCAAACCTAACGAGATGGAGGACTGGCTGCCACCCTGTTGGGGTCGCGATTTTGCCCTTTTAGAAGCTGAAAATCAGCATTATAGGGATAAAATAGGCTTATTTGTCGATATAGAGAAATATTTACCCGGTTTTAACCTCTCGGTAACTTTTAACTGCCAAAATCAGCCCCTAGGACTATTAGGGGCTTCGGGATCGGGAAAAAGCCTGATTTTGCGATCGCTGGCTGGTGTGGAAACGCCCTCAAGGGGTCGTATTGTCTTAAATGGGCGCATTCTCTTCGATTCCGAAAAGGGAATTAATCTCCCCAGTCGTCAGCGTCGTATCGGTTTTGTGGTGCAGAATTATGCCCTTTTTCCCCATCTCACCGTGGCAGAAAATATCGCTTTTAGTCTCCCCAAAAACTTATCTAAAAAAGTTATTAAACAGCAGATTGCCAACCAATTAGAATTAGTGCAGTTACCCGGCATGGAAAACCGTTATCCCCATCAATTATCGGGGGGACAACAACAACGGGTCGCCATCGCTCGCGCTTTAGCTAGTCGTCCGGAAGCTTTATTATTAGATGAGCCTTTTTCTGCCCTTGATACCCATCTACGCGCTCAATTAGAACGTCAGATGATCAAAACTTTAAGTAATTACGATGGCGTGACAATTTTTGTTACCCACAATATGGATGAAGCCTATCGAATATGTGAGAATTTATTAGTTATGGAAAAAGGTCGGGCAATTGCTAATAATTCTAAACAGAAAATTTTTGAGCGACCAGATAGCGTTAGTTTGGCCAAGATTACGGGCTGTAAGAATTTTTCCCGTGCTATTATCATTAATAATCAACAATTGGAAGCCATTGATTGGGATGTTAAATTACACACCATCCCCGGAATTCCCGACTATTTAGCTCATACGGGAATTCGCGCCCATCAAATTATTTTTGGTCGAGATTTAGGCGATATTAATACTTTTACCTGTTGGTTAGCTAATGCCATTGAAGGACCCCATCGGGTGACTCTCTATCTGAAACTTAATCAACCCTCCAACCACGACCGCGATTTTCATATCCAAGCAGAGTTATATAAGGATAAATGGTTAGAAATTAAGGAGCAAGCTTTGCCTTGGACTGTTACTTTATCTCCCCAGCGTTTATTATTATTAAAGTAATGGGTTAATTTTTATCAAGTGCTGACAGATATAGAGCTTCTAAAATCCCAGACCATCCCGTTAAATACCCGCTCGTGTCATTAGTTAGTAAAAATGTTATATATGGAGTTATAAAATCATGGCTAAAAAGGAATCTTGTGATTGGATAATGCGAGTGGATTTACACTTACCCACTCCTGATGAAATGCCAGATGAAATGTTAGAAATAGCATCATCAATCGCGTGGGTTAATTACCGAGTGGAGGGGCCAGGTTGTCTGTGGCTGATGGTTAATTCCTGCTGTGAACCTAAATTTATGTATCTGCCAGATATCAAGTTAAAACGAATTGCCGAAAGAGCGCATCCAGAGGTAGATATTTACGATCCAATTAACGAACTCCTGCTGTTAGTTAGTCCCAATTGGGAAATATTTTCAGGGGAATTAGTGGGAGATAATGAAACACATTTTTATTACCGAATTAACGTCAAAAAACGAGTAGGAAAATCCTGTGAAGATTGCTGGGAGGTTTGGGGAGAAAAGTTAGGAGAAGTTGGTCGAGAAGGAATGGTAAAAGTAGTGGAAGATGTCTAAAGTGTCGATTGAGTAATTGATTGCTCACCACAGAGACCCAGAGGACACAGAGTTTTTTAAGTAATTTTTCTGATTAATGAAATAGTGTTATATTGGTAGTTAGGATATGGGAAAAAGGCAAGGAAGCGGTTCGGATTTTGTGCTGTCCTTTGGGTGCGGGGTAAAAAATTAGAAGAAAAAGCCCGCAACCCCCTCAGAGGTATTTTAGAGGGCTACATTCCGCACTTCAGAAGGAGGTTCAAGTTATTGAAATAGTTTCAAAAGCCAACAAAAAAAATCAGTTGTATGGTGCGGAGTTAATCGTAGCTGATAGATGGTTCCCCAGTAGCAAAATCTGTTCCAATTGTGGATACAAAAAAGAGTCTCTATCTTTATCCGAAAGAGTTTTTGATTGTGAACAATGCTCTTTTGTTTGTGATAGAGACTTGAACGCTAGTCTCAATCTAGCTTCTTTGGCGGTGAGTTCCACCGTGTCAGCCTGGGGAGTAGATAGTGCCGACACTGCTACCTTGAAGCAGGAAATTAGCTTCAAATTTGCTCATGAGTAGATTTGAGTAAGTTTAATAGAGTTCTTGCATAATTAATTTTTGAGAGGGCAAAAATGAGAAAAATAAGCATAAAATTGCATAAAATAACCAAATAGAGCATTTAATTGATTAATGCTCATTCTTAATTCTC
>VYLH01000129.1_pt1 | contig 13833 bp, 13 predicted proteins | sample 5114361 | NCBI WGS metagenome assembly VYLH01 (sample SAMN12291772, study PRJNA351875) | freshwater metagenome | isolation source: freshwater lake | place: USA: Michigan, Kent Lake | collected 2013-08-15
CCCCCCCTGCCCCCCTTCCCCCCATGTCCATCCCGCACTCCCTCAACGCTCCTGATCGCGCGCTGCCGATCCTCGCCGAGTTCTTCGCGCCGCTCTCGGCCCTCGGCTGCGCCCCGCGGCGGATCGTGGGCTGGTTGCGGGAGTCCGGCCTCACCCGGCGGCACACGCTCCTCGACCTGGGCTGCGGCAAGGGCGCCGTCGCCATCGCCGCGGCCCGCGCGATCGGATGCCGCGCCGTCGGTGTTGATGCGTTCGAGCCGTTCCTTGCTTCCGCTCGCACGGCCGCCGCGCGATCGCGCGTCGAGTCTCTGTGCGACTTCCGCCTGGGCGACGTTCATCGCGTCGGCGCGAGCGTCAAGGTCCGCTTTGATGCGGTCGTGCTGCTCAATGTGCTGCCGCTGGAGGAGTCGCTGCCGATTGTCCGCCGCTGGACGAAGGCCGGCGGCGTGTACGTCATCGACGACGCGGTGCGGGTCGCGCCGAGCGACGACTACGCCGAGGCACCGACCATCGATGAGGCGGCTGCTGAGATCGAACGCCGCGGCGATCGGATCGAGCGGGTGCGTGTCGAGCCGCGTTCTGAGATCCTTCGCCGCGAACGCACGCTCTACGCGACGCTGGAACGGCACGCGCGCCAGATGATCCGGGCGATGCCCCGGCGCGCGGGAGTCATCCGCGAGTGTCTGGCGTGGCAGCGCGAGGCGATGGGTGAACTGGCGGGGGCGATTCGGCCGGCGTGCTGGTTGGTGCGGCGGGGGCGGTGAAGCGAGAGGCATTTCACCGCGGAGGACGCAGAGAGCAGAGGCGATTTACCAGGGAGAGCACGGAGAGGGGAATTGGGGTCGCGGCGAGTGCGCGGCTGCGGCGGTCGGGCTGGCGTTCTGGTCCGTTCACGCAATGCCCCTCCCCGGTCTCGCAAAGCCTCGACCACCCCTCCCCGCTTCGCGGGGCGTGGGGCGTGGGGCGTGGGGCGCGGTGCGTGGTGCGGGGGCGGAAGTCAGTTGGTGCGTGCGGGCGCAGTTGCTGGCGGGGTGATGCTGACGCCGCTCTTGCCGCGGTCGCGGAGGTTGGCCTCGAGGCGGGCGCGGCGGAAGCCGAGTTCCTGGTTCCACTTCGGGTCGGTTTCGATGAGCTGCAGCGTCTTGATGCGTTCGAGGGTTTTCTCGTCCTCGCGGCCGGAGCGCTGGGCGGCGACGATGGCGCCGCGGAGGGCGTCGATGTTGTTGGGATCTCGCTCGAGGGCGCGGCCGAACCAGTTGAGGGATTCGTCGGCCCAGCCGCGGTCGAGGTAGGCGACGCCGAGGTTGATGAGGGGGCGCGAGTCGGTGGGTGAGAGGTCGGCGGCGCGCTTGAAGGCTTCGGCGGCGGTGGTGAAGTCGTTCTTGGCCATGAGAGCGACGCCGAGGTTGGTCCAGATGCCGCTGAGCTCGGGATGGGCGTTGAGGGCTTTCTGGTAGAGCTCGATGGCGTCGTCGAGGCGGCCGGCGCGCTGGGCCTGGAGGGCTTCAGCGGCGAGGCGGGTGGCGGTCTGGGTGTCGTACTGCGGGAGGGCGACGTCGGCGGTCTGGGGCTTTGGCTGCGAGGCGCAACCGGTGATGGTCGCGGCGGCGAGCAGCACGGCGGCAGAGACGGACTTCATGGGGCGGGACACGGGCATCAGGACTCCCACCGCGCGGTTGGCGCGGAGCGTTGGTACGTGGGTCAGTTCTTGCGTTCCCAGCGGCCGAAGGTGACCTCGACCTTCCAGTTCTGGGCCTCGGGGCGGACGACGAGGCCGATGAGTTCGAGGCCGCGGACTTCGCGGGTGCAGCGGTTGATCCAATCGAAAGTCTTCTCGAGCGATTCCTCGCGGATGTCGTTGTAGCGCCAGGTGCGGCGGACGAGATCGCCGGCGTTGCCGCTGGTGACGGGAGTCTGTGCCGCGGGGCGGGACTTGAGGCCTGCGGCGGTGGCGGCGTCGGCGATGCGGCTCTGGAGGTCGGGGAGGGCAGCGAACTGTTCGCGGAGCGACTCGTTGGACTTGTCGTAGGCCTGGAGTTTCTGCACGAGGCTCTGGACAGCGGCGGCGCGGGTGACCTCGGCCTGGTAGCGGGATGACGCGGAGGAGCGAGCGATGGCGTAGTAGCCGACGAAGAGCATGCACAGCACCAGCGCGGCGGCGGCGAGGAAGATGTAGGAAGTCGGGCGGTTGGTGCGCTCGGTGCGGTCGGCGAGATCGCCGGCCTGGGCGATCAGATCGGCGACGGTGGCGGCGGGAAGCGGCTCGGGCGCGGCGGCGGTGCCGGGAAGCGTGATGCCAGTATCGACTCGGCTCATGGCGTCCCCGCTTTCGTGTCTGTGAGCGGAGCGGGAATCGCGCTGGGGTTCGGGGTCGTGTTGATACCTGCGGCGTTCCCTGCGGGCTTGGCGGGGGCGTTGAGGGGCGCTGCGGGCTTGGGGGCGGGGGTTGCGGCGGGCGTGGCTGCTGGCTTGATCTCGGGCTTGGAGGCACCGGGGGGCTTCCACTTGCCGGTGAAGCCGCCCTTCACCTTGGCGCCGGAGGGGGTGAAGCTGGGGGTGCTCCACGACTCGATGTTGCTGCCGCGGATGGAGGAGATGGACTTGAAGACGCTCTCGCCGGCTTTGATGTCGGGGACGAGAACGTTGATGATGACGGAGGAATTGGCGCCGCTGGAGAACGAGATGGACTCAAGCTCGACCTCTGGGTCGGCGAGGGCGAGGGAAAGGGTTTCGAGTTCCTGAATGATGGGGCGGGTGGGTTCCTGCTTGGTGCGGGAGCGTTCGGCGATGTGGCGATCGAGCCGCTTCTGGAGTTCGTCCTCGATGACGACGTTGCCGGAGAGCTTCATGATCTCGGGGAAGGCTTTGCGGACCTGCTCGGACCACTCGGCGTTCTTGCTGAGCATGACTTCGTTGAGGCTCATGGCGCTGGCGCGGAGCATGTAGGCGACGCCGCCAAAGAGCAGGGCGCCGGCGGCGAGGGCGACGGCGAGCCAGGTGTGGGCGCCGCGGTGTACGCGGCCGGGGCGGCGGGCAAGGGCCTCGATGCCGGCGATTGCGCTCTCATCGGGATCGGCATCGGCGATGAGCACGGCGAGACGTTTGAGGGTGGCACCGATGGGGTCGCCATCGAGAACGAGATCGACGCCAGCGCCGGGCCAGGCGCCAGTGAGCTTGGCGCCGAACTGGCCGGCGTGGTACGACGCGCTGTCCTGTCCGACGCCGACGGGATCGTCGGCCGCGATGCAGATGACGCGACGCGGCACGACGCCGAGCTGTGCGCTCCACGCCATCCAGTCGCTGGTGAGGCGCGAGGCATCGGAGGACGTCGGGACCGGGACGCGGCCAACGCCCCCACCACCGGCGCCGACGCCGCCACCGCCACCGGCATGGGGGGCGATGCGCATCGAGCCGCCGGCGAGCAGTTCGCCCGCGACGGACCAACACCAGAGGACGCGGCCGCGGAGATCGACGACAATGACGGCGGTGACACCGGAATCGTCGGCGATGATGCCGTCGGACTTGGGAGCGTCAGACGGGCGCGCCCAAGCGCGAGCCATGGCATGCCAGATTGTGGTGACGCCGGCGACGTGAATCGCGCGGCTGTCGAGGGCGTCGAGGAGCAGGCGGACCGGAGCGTCGGCACCGACGAGCACGGGCACGCGCTGGGCGTCGGTGGTGCTCGGGGCGATCTTGGGCTCGGGCTTGGCGTCACGGCCTTTGCGGATGTCGGCTCTGGCTTCCGGCTCGGCTGCGACGGCGAGGCCCTGCACGCTCGCTTCGCGGGGCGAGGGGAGGTAGAAGCCGAGGCCCGGGCCGACGTTGGAGCCGACGTCATCGGTGGCCACGCCGTCGTGGGTGACGGTGGAGACGACGCGGCGTTCGGTGGTCGGGCTGGTGATCCAGCCGGCAGCGAAGCCGTCGGCATCGAGGCAGAGCAGCGGCAGCTCGCCGGATTTGGAGCGCTCGCCGAGGATGCGGCCGCGGATCCAGTCGGCGGCCTGCTGGATGGCGCGTTCGTCGAAGAGTTCGGGCTCGCCATCCACGGGTGCGGCGTGCGGGACGGTCCACTGTTCGTCGGCGCGGGCGCCGACCATGCGCAGCGCGACAAAGCGGCTGCCGCGGTCGGAGCGGGTGAGATAGCAGAGCCGTCCGCTCATCGCTGCGGGACTCCCTCGTCGGTGACCTGACCGCTGCCGGGAGCGCCGCCGATCGCGTCGGGCACGGGACGTGGGCGGCCCATGCCGGGGGCTCGCATGGTCTCGGAGTTGGGGCGACGCCCGCTGGGTGAGACGGGCATGGTGTTGTGCGGCACGGGACTCGGCGCCGGCGAGGCGCCGGTGAGGGCGGTGTAGCTCGTGGTGGTGCGGGGAGCGAGCTCGATGGTCTTGTTCCCGACCTTGCGCTCGATCTCGATCTTGTCGCGCTCGACCTTGGCGATCTTGATGGATTCGCTGTTGTGACTCACCGAATCACCCTGCGCGACGATGTGCTGGCGTGCGTCGATGGAGACGAGCGCCATGGGGCGTGCGCTGGAGCCGAACATGCCGAGGTAGGCGATGGCGATATCGGAGGCGACGGGAGCGGGTGTGACGGGGAGTTCGCCGGCGGAGCCCTCTTCTTCAGGAGGGGGCGGGGGCGGCGGCGGCTTGGGGGCGTTGGCGAGCTGTGCGAGATTGCGGGAGATCGACTCGGCCCGTTTGGTGAGCACGGCGGGCAGATCGATCTCGGTCGAGGCGGACTCGACCTTGAGCGGCTCGACGGCGGCGGCGACGGGCTCGGGTCCGGGGGCGAGCAGCCTGCCACCGATCGCGATGACGCCGCCGGCGAGCGCGAGCAGGGCGACGGCGACGAGTTGTCCCGTGCGCGTCACTTTGCTTGCTTCTTCTCGCGAGACGTCCTTGAGCACGCTGCACCTTTCGATCACGAACTGGTTGTCGATCACGCTCCGCCGATCGATCGCGGCGGGATCATCCGCCGCGCGAAGTGTACGGGGAAATCGAGGCTGGCGGGGCGGATGGAGGCCGAAAGTGGAGCGCGGCGGCGCGGGCGGGGGTTCGGCGAAAGGCGCGGGTTCGGGCGGGTTGCGACCAGGCGAAGGGTCAACGCACGTCTTCACGGATCCAGTTGCGGATCACGCTGCGGGCTGAGAGGGTTCCGCCGGCGCCGGTGGAGAGGATGTTGGCCTGTCCCTTGTAGCGGAGGATGACGCCGCCGTTGATGAGCTGGTCGGAGGAGATTTCGGCGGTGACGTTCCAGACATTGGGCTCGGCGGTGACGGCCTTGAGGAAACGGGCACGTTCGTCGCCGTTGAGTTCGGCCTTGTTGGCGACTTCGCTGATCGCGGTGGCGGTGATGTTGTTCTCATCGCGGAGGCGGAAGAGTTCGGCGACGAGCTGATCGGCCTTGGAGCTGCCGCAGGCACCGACGACGGCGGCGCGGAGGGTGGCGGGGGCTGCGGTCCGGATGCTGACTGCGAGCGGGCCGAGGGTGCGCTTGGCGACGGCGGATTCGGGGGCGACGGCGCGGGGGTCGGCACCCTCGATGTCGCGGGCGGCGACGATGATGGCGTCGGCGAGGGCGACGTCCTCGGCGGGGAGTGAGCCGACCTCGGTGAGGATGGAGCCCTGGGCGTCGTCGAGATAGAGGCGGAGGGTTTCGGAGCTGTTGGCGTTGGCGGTGAGGCCCTCGGAGAGGCGGGCGGTGAGGGCGAGGCCGTTCTCACCGAGCTTGGTGCCGATTTTGTTGGAGGCCGAGGCGCGGAGCCAGGCCTCGAAGAGTTGATGGATGCCCTTGCCGACGTGGTGGGCCTCGTAGGACCGGGTGATGGCGGCGACGGAGCGTGTCTGCCCGGCGAAGCGCTCGAGCAGCACGGTGATGAGCACCGCGAGGGCGAGGCTGACCATGAGCACGATCGGCAACGCGAAGGCGCTTCGGAGTTGTCGGGTGCGGGCGGACATGGGTCGTCGGGGAGGCGGGCGATCAGGGTTTCTTGCGGATGTCGATGACGTCGATGCCGTTGGAGCCGGTGCCGGTGGGCGGCTGGATGCCGGTTGGGGTTGTGCCGCGGCCGGTGGAATCGGGGGCGCCGCCGCCGGCGACATCGCCGCCGCGGGCTTCGGGATTTTGCGACTGCAGCGGACCCCCACCAGGGCCGCCACCCGCGCCGCCACCCGGGCCGCCGCCGGCGCGGGAAGCCAATTCAGGGCCCTTGGTCCAACCGATCTCGAACATCCAATTTGCGTAGAGGCCGGTACGGGTCTGGAGTTCGAACTCGACGTAGGCGGGGAGTTCCTTCTCCCAGACGGCGTGGTGCGCCGGGCGGCGCTGGCCTTCGGAGTAGAGCTTCCAGTTGCACTTCACGAGGTTGTCGGCGAGCAGGACGGGCTCGCCCCAGGCGTAGAGCTGGCGCGGGTCGGTGACTTTGGTCTCGAGCTCGCCTTCGGCGGACGGGTCGGTCGCGCCGGGGTCGGCGGGGTTGGTCGTTGGGCTGGCGGATTGCGCGGAGGCTTTGCGTTTGGTCTCGACGGCGGCGGGCATGGGACGCCACCAGAGCTCGTACATCACGGGCTTACCCTGAGCGCGGAGAGCGCGGGCGTCGGCGGTGAGCATTGGGCGGATCTCGAAGCAGCCGCGGAGCGCGCCCTGCTTGGCGGAATCGCCCTTGCCCAGGAGCGAAAGGGCGTCGCGTCGGACGCCGTCGGCCTGAGGGTTGTCGCCGGACGCGGAGCCGGTGGCGGACGCGAAGCGCTCGCGGAGCGCGGACGCACGCTCGGAGCGAGCGGCGGCGTTGCGGGAGAGTGCGCCGGACGCAGCGGCTCGGGAGCCATCGCTGGCTGCGCCGGCGGCCGGGGATTGCGCTGCGCTGGTCGGAGAGACGTTCGACGATGATTGAAGCGAGGCGACGTTCTCGGCGCCAAACTGCGTCTGAGCTTGGCTCTGGAACTGGGCCAGAGCGTCGGCGAGCTCGGCACGGAACTGCGGGGCGATCGGGGGCGAATCGATGACGATCTCGAGGCGCTGGAGTTTCTGAGCTTCGTCGGCGGGCAGGCCGACATCGACGAGCATGGCGCGGAGCTCGGCGCTGGTGTCGGGTTCGAGCAGGAGGCGTGCAGGCGGACGGGGGTTGCGGCTCTTGAAGGCTTCTTCGGAGGCTTCGAACGCGGACTTGGCGGCCTCGTCGCTGGTGGTGGTCTGGCTGGAGTTACGCCGGGTGTTGGGATTGACGGGAGCGGTGGTGTCGGACATCACCAGGCCCGCGAGGGCGCGCTGCATGACGAGACGGGCGCGGTGGAGATCGGCGAGCTCCTGCTGGCGGACGGCGAGGGGCTTCTCCATCCGCTCCATGGACTGCATGAGCGCGAGGGCGACGACGATGACCATGACGCCCATCGAGGTCGCGAGGACGACTTCGAGAAGGGTGAAGCCACGCGAGGGAGCTTTTACCACGGAGGCACAAGGACGCAGAGAAGAAGAAGAAGAAGAAGAAGAAGAAGAAGAAGCGACGGGCCTTGATGATGGGCCCTTGAACCCGGTTCCCTCGCCGTGCCTCTGTGTCTCTGTGGTGAATCCGGCTTCACGGCGCGTCGAGTCGGCGGGAATGGTGGCTGGAGGGAGCATCACTTGCTGCCCTCCTTCTTCTGGTTGGATTTGCGGTCGCTGGATTGCTGGCTGAGCGAGGGGCGCAGGCCTCCGGCGCGGGCGCCGCTCATCTGGTCGAGGACGCCCTTGAGGCCGGCGGTGTCGATCTGGCGGCGGAGCTTGTCGGGGTTCCAGTTGGGGATATCCGCCGGGTCGTACATGCGGGCGAGGGTGGCCTGGGGCACACCGGTCTCGGGGCTGAACGAGCCGCCGGTTTCTTCGCTGAGCCAGACGCGGACGCGCACGACGCGGAAGCGGCCGAAGCGGTCGGCGGTGGAGCGACCGAGGCGGGCGAGCTGCTGCTCGCGTTTGTCTTCTTCGGTGCTGGGGGCGATGGGGGTCGGGAGTTCGACGCTGAGGGATTCCTCGCCCAGGGCCCAGCGGTAGCGGTAGGAAACACCCTCGCGGCCGTACTCGACGGAGGCCGCTTCGCTGGGGAGCGACTCGGGGTCGTCAAAGTACTGGAGCATGAGGCGGTTGGCGATCTCGCTGGCGTTGAGGCGGTGGGCGTTGCGGATCGAGGCGGCGGAGATGTAGTTGGTGGCGAGGACGACGCTGAGGGTGGTCAGGCCGAGCAGCGCGACGGCGAGCACGACTTCGAGGAAGGTGATGCCGCGGGCTGTGGTGCGCATGGGCTCCGCCTTGCGACGAGGGGTCGGGCGTTACTGGGGCTGTGGCTGCTGCTGGGTGAGCGTGGCAAAGGCGTCGATGTCGTCCTGGCTGGGCGAGAGACCGTCGGGGCCCTTGCTGAAGAGGACGAAGGGGCGATCGGCGTCGAGACCGGCGGGGTCGTAGACGAGGGGGCGCTGCCAGGCGTCGTTGAGCTTGCCGGGTTCGAGGATCTTCGCGCCGACGAGCAGCTGCAGCGTGGTGGGGAACGCGCTCTGCTCGAGGTGGTACTGATTGACGGCGTTCTTGATCGTCGCGAGCGTGGCCTTGGTGGCCTGGATCTTGGCCTTCTCGCCCTGACCGAGGACGTTGACGGCGGCAACGGCCATGAGCACGCCGAGGATGACGAGCACGAGGGTGAGTTCGAGCAGCGAGAAGCCGCGGGCGTGGCGGACGATCTGGTTGGTCTTCATCGTTTCGATTCCTTCCGCGGCGCGGGCCGCTCTGTCGTGGAGCGCCGGCGGTTGATTGGGTGTTCGCTGGATGACGAGATTTCGTGCGAAGCAATCTTATCGGCTCGGCACGAGGGCATGCTTCGCGGGTATCGGGGTGTCACGACTTGATCGGCGCGGGTGTTGTGGCACGGCTTGTCCCAGAGCGGCCACGCCGTCGTATCCCAGGCGTGTTTCGCGTGGTTATCCGCCCATGCCGACGCTGCTGCTGAGGTTCAGCAGCGGGATCATGATGCCAAGGATGACCGAGCCGACGACGAGGAAGAGGAAGACGATGACGGCCGGCTCCATGAACGCGATGAGGCGGGCCGAGCGGGTTTCGACTTCTTCCATCATGTCCATCGCCAGCGTGTCGAAGGCGCTCTGCAGGTCGCCGGCGCGTTCGGCGGCGATCATGAGGCGGCGAGTGGTGATGGGCAGGCTGTCGACCTCATCGATCAGGTTGCGGAGCACGCCGCCTTCGATGAGGCGGACGCGGAGTTTTTCGAGCTGGACCCGCATCTGGGGATGCGTGATCGCGCCGTTGGCGACGCCGAGGGCGTCGGCGAGGGGCACGCCGCAGCGGGTGAGGGCGGACATCACGCTGAAGAACCGGGCCGATTCCTGGGCGAGCACGACCTGGCGGATCGCGGGCATCTTTCGCATGGCCGACAGGATGGCGGCACCGACGACGGCCCGCATGATGATCGCCGCGATGATCGCGAAGCCGAGCACCATGGTGATGACGAGCGCGTTGTCGCGCAGAAAGATGCCGATGGCCAGCAGCGCCCGCGTGAACCACGGCAAAGTGACGCCCGCGGAGGCGATGGCCTCGCCGATGCGGGGCAGGACCTTGGTGAGCAGCACGGCGGCGGCGATGCAGGTGATGGTGAGCAGGATCGCCGGATAGATCATCAGCGTCGCGGCTTTGCCCTGGATGGACAACTGGCGGCGTGCGGCGATGGCGAGCTGTTTGGAGGCACCGGCGAGATCGCCGGTGCGTTCGGAGGCGCGGTAGAGCGCGATGGTGACGCGGTCGAAGCCGCCGACTTGTTCGCAGGCGTCGGCGAAGCTGGCGCCGCCGGCGACGAGGTCGCGCATGCGGAGGGCCTTGGGACGCATCTTGTTCGACACGGACGCGCCGGTGACTTCGAGGGCCTCGACCAGCGGCGAGCCTCGGGAGAGGAGCTGGGCGAGCTGGGTATTCATCTCCGCCTGGTCTTTGAGCTTGACGGTGCCGCCGGAGTCGCCGGCGGCGATGGGCAGGCGGACCGAACGCAGGAGGGCCATGCGTTCCTTGCGGAGTTCTGTGGCGAGGTGGCGCTGGTCCTTGGCCTGGCGCAGGCCGACGGAGCGGCCGCCGCCGGGTTTGGCGGCCATGTAGAGGTACGACCCGGCAACCTTGTGCCGGGGTTGCCGCGGGGTTTGGGTGCTGATCGCTCGGCTCACGGGAAAGACTCTAGCCGATGCAGCGCGGCGGAGGGCAGAAGGGTTCGGGCGAGGGCCGGGCGATTGGGTTCTTCAGAGCCCTTGCGCTCGAATATGCGATGCCAAGCCAGCGGAAGAGTTCGGAGCACGAGGGTGGCGGTGAATCAAGTTATTGAGACTCCAAGGAACTGGCCCCTAGACGCCGAGACTTGCCCTTTGATTGAACACTTTGTACGATCTGTACGAAAAGGAAGCACCATGAGCACCGCCCGCACCAATGCCCGTTCCGGCGCCCGCCGCTCGACTTCTCGCACCGCCGGCACGGTCTCGGTCGCCAAGGCCCGGGCACGGTTTGCCGACATGATCGACCTGGTGCGGAACACCGGGCAGCGGATTGTCCTCTCCAAGAGCGGCAAGCGGGCGGCGGCGATCGTTCCGATCGAGGATCTGGACCTTCTGGAACGGCTGCAGGATGCCGCCGATCTCAAGGCGGCGAAGGCGGCGCTCAAGGCACCGGGCTCGCCCTGGGACGAGGTGAAGCAGCGGCTCGGGCTGTAGACTGCGGCGGGTGGCACGCTATCTGGTCATCATCAAGCGGCCCGCGGAAAAGGAACTGGGAAAGGTTCCCAAACGCGATGCCATGCGCCTCGCAATCGCCATCGACGCGCTGGCCGAGAACCCCCGCCCGTCGGGCGTCAAGAAGCTGGAAGCCAGCGCCAATCTCTGGCGCATCCGCGTCGGCGACTATCGCGTCATCTATACGATCGAAGACCGAATCGTGACGGTGACGGTCGTCCGTATCGGTCAACGCGGCGATGTCTACCGCTAGCCGGGGCGGCATCGAGCCAGCGAAAGCGGCATCTACACTTGCGAAGAACCCTTGGGAGCTAGCCATGGCGACGTCTGCCGCACCATCTGTGTCCGCCGCTCGAACGTCCAAGACCACGATGCGGGCCTTGATCAAGCATCACGCCGGGCCGGGGCTGAAGTTCATCGCCGATCACCCCAAGCCGGTGCCCGGGCCGCGGGAGGTCTTGATCAAGATCTCGAAGGTCGGCATCTGCGGCACGGACCGGCACATCTGGGAGTGGGACGACTGGGCGGCGGGGCGCATCCCCGTGGGTATCGTGACGGGCCACGAGTTTGTCGGTGTGATCGAGGATGTGGGCAGCGCGGTGACGCGGTACAAGCCGGGGCTGCGAGTGAGCGCCGAAGGGCACATCACCGCGGGCATCGATTACAACAGCCGCACGGGTAATGCGCACATCGCCAGCGACACGCGGATCCTGGGCATCGATCGCGACGGCATCTTCGCCGATTACGCGTGCGTGCCCGAAGAGAACGTGTGGCCGGTGCACGCGAAGATCCCTGACAAGGTGGCGGCGGTGCTCGACCCCTTGGGCAACGCGGTGCACACCGTGATGGCCGCGGGCGTGAGCGCCAAGAGCGTCCTGATCACGGGCACGGGCATCATCGGCCTGATGGCGGTGACGGTGGCCAAGGCCGCGGGCGCGGGGCGCATCTTCGCGACCGACATCAACCCGAGCCGTCGCGAATTGGCGAAGAAGCTGGGCGCGACGGATGTGTTTGATCCGCGAAACAGCAGCTGGATCAGCGATGTGAAGAAGGGCTGCCGCAACGAGGGCGTGGACGTGCTGCTCGAGATGTCGGGCTCTCCCGCGGCGTACGACCAGGGCTTCAGCGCCCTGCGCAACGGCGGGGTGGCGGCTCTCCTCGGCATTCCCGCCAAGCCCCCGACGTTCAACATCACGCAGCACGTTGTCTTCAAGGGCGCGACGGTGCTCGGGATCAACGGGCGGCGGATGTTCGAGACCTGGTATCAGATGGAAGAGCTGCTGCTGTCGGGCAAGCTCGAGCTGAACGACATCATCACCCACGAGTTCCCGCTGGAAGAGTTCGAGAAGGCCCACGAGACGATGATCTCGGGAGCGGGGATCAAGGTGGTGATGAGCGTGAACGGGTAGCGAAGGGGGCCGAGGAAAGCTTCCTGTTTCGCGGCTTCACCGTCGGAAAGCCGCGGATTGCGGTTCTGCGGCGAAAGCCTGGTTGTCGTGCTGGTATGCTGGGGCCCTTCCGCGGAGGGCTCACCATGCGATGCTGTCTGGCTGTTGTCGGTCTTGTTCTGTGCAGCCGAGCTCTTGCCGGCCCCCTGGGCTCTGGATTCGTCGGCGGCAACCTCCGGGCCGCGGGCTTCCCCGACCCGCTGACGCAAAGCCCGACCAACGTCGTCACGCTCAAATCCGGCTCCGGAGGTGGCTCGACCGGCGGCGGTTTCGCCGGCTTCGCCGGCAGCAGCGCCACGATCACCGACTCCGACGTTGACTCCACCGTCGCGCTCAGCGGACTCGCCGCGCACTTCAGCTTTGACGGTTACACCGCAGCGTACACCAGAGAGCCGCTGATGCTGGCCCTGACCAAGCCGACGCGCTTCGCGATCACGGACAACTCCCGCACAAACGACGGGCCGCTGCGGATGGTGACGTTCGCGGGCATCTCCGGCACGATCAGTGAGACCTCGCCCGGTGTCGGGACGCTCAGCGCGGGCACGTACAGCATCCGCTACGGCGTCGGCAGCGGCACGGTGAATCAGTTCGGCCCGACGGTTCTCAGCGAGTGGTACGACAACTTCGCCGACGGTCAGGCCAACGGCTCAAACCTCGATTGGAGCTTGAAGCTCACGCCGGTGTTGCCCACGTTTTCGGCGGGCAACTTCGCGCCGAGCTCTGAGTACTACGTGCAGGGCCAGTCGTTCACGCCCGCGGCGTTCGGAAATGTGTGGACGCCGCCGAATCCGACCTCGACGCCCCAGCTTGTGCGACTGACGACCTTCAGCATCGCGTACAACCTTGCGAACAGCACGCCCTTCGACACAATCTCCATCTTCGATGCCCCGCCCACGCCCGAGGACGCCGCGAACGGTAACGGCAGCCGCGCGACGGGCACGCACATCGGCGGCGGTGTTTACGCGTTCGTGAACGCCGTGCTCGACTTCAACACCAAGTACTACGCCGTGCTGCCCGGGGCGGCGAACATCTACGACGGCGGCGGCGATCCGTACCCCGGCGGGGTGGACATGTTCATTCGGACGGATCTCAACCCCGTCGTCATCGGGGAGGGCTACGGCTCGTTCGATCTTGGTTTCGAAGCCACGTTCGAGTACGTCACCGGCTGCCCCGCGGACATCAACAATGATGGCCTCGTCGACGACGCCGACTTTCAGTCCTTTGTCGTCGCGTATGACGTTCTCGAATGCCTCGACCCGGCGATGCCTGCGGGATGCCCGGCCAATTTCAACGCCGACCTGGTGGTCGACGACGCCGATTTCTCGATCTTCGCCCTCGCGTACGACATGCTGTCGTGTCCGTAGCGGATCGCTTCGATCGCGAAATAGCCCGATGATCGCGCCCCTCGCGCCTGTCCAGCCGCCCGGCACGACGCGCCGCTGGATTCTGGAGGAACTTAACCGGGGTCTGGCCGCCCGCCGAGCGACACCACCGAGCTCGGCCGCGACGGGGCAGCGGGATGCAGAGTTCTCGACGAAGCGGCGTTTCGGCCGGCATCGCATCGCGCTTGAAGTCCGAGCCCGTGAGCCCCGGAACCGTGCGTCCGACGCCACTTCTGGGAGAACCCCGGGTCCGGATGG
>VYLH01000133.1_pt1 | contig 13695 bp, 9 predicted proteins | sample 5114361 | NCBI WGS metagenome assembly VYLH01 (sample SAMN12291772, study PRJNA351875) | freshwater metagenome | isolation source: freshwater lake | place: USA: Michigan, Kent Lake | collected 2013-08-15
AAAACCCCCTACTATCTGTTGTCAAGGTTCAGTTTTTAGCTTGGTTATCGCTTTTTCCATTGTAGCTTAAAGCCGTCCTAAAAGGACGGGGTTTTAACCCAAATTTTCGATAAACAGCGATCGATCACTTGTTTTAATACTAGAGCCGTCCAATCGATATCGGCCGCGCTGGTGTCCCTTCCCAGGGTTAAACGAATTCCCGCTAATGCTTCTCGATCGCTGTAGCCCATAGCTTTTAAAATTGGACTAGGGGAAAGTTTGCCACTATGACAGGCGGCTCCGGAACTAATGCCGATTCCTGCTAAATTAAGCTGACGAACTAGCTGTTTTCCCGTGATGTGACTGTTATCGTCCGGACGGACAATAAAGCTGACGTGGTGGGGTAAACGATAGAATCGGTCTCCCGTGGGCAGCAGATAAGGATAATCGGCTAAGAGGTCAAATAATCGATCTCGCAAGGCCATTAAACGCATTTTTTCGCTAATTAAATCTTTTTGGGCTAATTCGGCCGCTAAACCGAAAGCAGCGATCGCTGGCACAGATTGGGTTCCCGATCGCAGACCTTTTTCCTGACCACCGCCCCGCAGTAATGGTAAAATATCGACACCCGCTCTGATGTATAAAGCTCCCGATCCTTGCATTCCATAAATTTTATGGCTAGAAAGAGATAATAAATCTACGGGCAGTTTCCGCACATCAATATCGCATCTTGCCGCCACCTGCACCGCATCGGTGTGAAAAAGAACACCCCTTTCTCTGGCAATGCTGCCCAATTCTTCAATCGGTTGTAGGGTTCCCACCTCACTTTGTCCGTAAATAATGGAAATTAAGACCGTATCGCTTTGAATTGCGGCTTTTAGGTCTAAAGGATTCACCCTACCTTGACGATTGACGGGAAGACGAGTAATTTGCCAACCTTGCTGCTCTAATTGTTTACAGGGTTCAGCGATCGCCGAATGTTCCACACTAGAAATAATTATATGACGGGGGCGGTTATACTGTTGAGCAACCCCGATAATCGCTAAATTATCGGCTTCTGTGCCGCCAGAAGTGAAGATAATCTGGTCTGGATTGGCATTAATTAACCCTGCTACCTGTTCTCTAGCCATTTCGATGACTGTCGCCGTATCCTGTCCCCAACTGTGTAAACTGGAGGGATTACCCCAATGATGCCGCAGAATAGTGGCAACCCGATCGATTACTTGGGGATGAGTGGGGGTAGTGGCACTATAGTCAAGATAAATTTGCATTATTTTACAATCTGAGAAATGAGAGCCAAGGACAAGCAGCTATTTTCAGTTTAGCGGCTTAGGTTTAACACTCGATCGATTGTCGGGGCAGTTAAATCTTCCCCTGTCAAAAAACAGAGATGCCGGTTAAAGCATCCCCACAGAGTCGATTTTACCTCTCTTGTGTCAATCTCGGCAGCAGACCAGCAAAAGTCATCCCAAAGACAGAGCAAATATCGTCAACAATCAAAGTCATAAAACCGTTCTAAAAGCCTAGTAAACCCGAAAGATAGTCAGGAACGGGGAAACTTTGAGCCATCTTAAAATGAAATGAAAACAGATAAAACGCTGTAGAATAATTGAAGGTTATTTAAGAGATTTTTTCGGCTCTTTCCTGAATCCCAGACAGCCAGTTTTTGATCAGAGTCTGGGATAGGTGCGACAGTAAGGATTAAAAGTATCGTGATCAAGACAAACGATCAAATAGGCACAGATGACTAACTCCCACTATTGACAATATCCCTAAGCATCTAATCAAGGGGAAACATCGATCGATAATAATATGCTTTTGCTCTTGGCAAGTTCCAAAGCATAACAGAGATTGTCTCAAGCTGGTCGCGTCGCTAATACTTGCGGCGATTTTTCAGTCATCGGTAAACATTAACCAGTAATCAGTGAACGGCAAACTCAAATCTGATAACTGAGTCAAGATAGCTAAAAAACCACCATCGCCCCACCATGCGTTTCAGACAAATTTTTATGCTTTTATGACATGGCTGACAATATTTTGTAACAATCTATACTATCTTTCCCGTTGAAGACTGTAAATTTAAGTTAATTGCTTCGGTGATAACCCTGAAATAAAGTGATCTTTCTAGCCCAGATGACTAAAACCCCCCCCTATCTATCTATCGACTCCTCAAAACTGTTATGCTTCTAGAAAAAATCTCTTAGACAAAAACTACTGCTAAATCTCCCCAGATGGAGAAGCAAAAGCGATTGAGAGATAAAAAATAGTTAAAGCCTCCTTACTGAATCAACAGTTACTTTCAAGAAATTTTCTCGGTTATCACCGCGGTCAGTTAGGGGAAGTAATGAGAATTTTTCACCGTTTCATCACCTTTGTTTAGTTTCTAATCACGATTTTTTAGTCCATGAGTAAACTTTCCAGACGTAGATTTATCTTCACTGCCGGGGCAACTGCCGTAGGAACAGCAATTCTCCACGGTTGCGCCACTCCCAATAATACCGCGACCAGTCCCTCCCCGGCCGGCAGTCCTGCCGCTTCCCCCGTTGCCGGTGGAGAAACTCCCGAAGTAACCACCGCTAAACTAGGTTTTATTGCCCTCACCGACGCTGCCCCCTTAATTATCGCCAAGGAAAAAGGTTTATTCGCTAAACACGGGATGCCCGATGTGCAAGTGATGAAACAAGCCTCTTGGGCTGCAACCCGGGATAACCTCGAATTAGGTTCTGCGGGAAACGGTATCGACGGGTCCCACATCCTCAGCCCCATGCCCTACCTAATGACCTTGGGCAAAATTACCAAACAGCCCGTACCGATGTATATTCTGGCGCGTTTGAATACCAACGGTCAGGCGATATCGATCTCCAAATCCCACGCAGATTTAAAACTCGACCTCGACAGTTCTAAACTCAAAGAAACCCTCACCAAAGCGAAATCTGCCGGCAAAGAAATGAAAGCTGCCGTCACCTTTCCGGGGGGCAACCACGACCTGTTCATGCGTTACTGGCTATCTGCGGGCGGCATCGATCCCAATAATGACATCTCCCTCATCGTCGTTCCCCCGCCGCAGATGGTGGCCAATATGAAAGTCGGCACCATGGACGCGTTCTGTGTCGGCGAACCGTGGAACGCCCAAATCGTCTCCAAAGGCCTCGGGTACACTGCCCTGATCACTGGAGAATTCTGGAAGGATCACCCCGAAAAAGCTTTCGCTTTACGCGCCGATTGGGTGGATAAAAATCCCAAAGCGGCAAAAGCTTTAACCATGGCTGTTCTGGAAGCGCAACAATGGTGCAATGATCCCGCTAATGTTAAGGAAATGTGCGAGATTATTTCAGGACGGGAATGGCTGAAAATTGACCCCGCCGATATCTTGGGAAGAATGCAAGGTAATATCGATTTCGGTGATGGTCGCAAAATCGAAAATAGCCCCGTAGCCATGAAATTCTGGGCTGATAACGCTTCCTATCCCTACAAGAGTCATGATACTTGGTTTGTGACTGAAGACATCCGTTGGGGCTATATTCCCGCCGATACAGACATCAAAGCTTTAGTTGATAAAGTTAACCGGGAAGATATCTGGAGGGAAGCCGCTAAAGCCCTCAATGTTCCGGCTGATCAAATTCCCACCTCTACCTCTCGCGGTGTGGAAACTTTCTTTGATGGCGTTACTTTTGACCCCGAAAATCCCCAAGCCTACCTCGATTCCCTCAAGATCAAGAAGATTTAAATCAGTGATCACTAATCAGTAATCAGTAACCCGTCAACAGTTAAAGATGATTTGCTGATAACTGGTAATTAATAACTGATAACTGAAATTCTTGCGGAGCAAGCCAAGATAAAAGCTGATCACTGAACCACTGAACCACTGAACCACTCATAACTCAACCACTGATAACTCAACCACTGATAACTGATAACTGATTATGGCTGTTTCTATTTCTCGTCGTTCTCAAGGTCAAAAATGGTTAAAAGACCTGCAAAAAAAATTACCCAAACTAGCAACTTCGGCGATTGCTTTATTAATTTTCCTCGTCATCTGGCAAATACTCTGTTTTAGTCCCGATGCCCCCCTTCCTAGTCCCACCAAAGTGGTTAGCGATACCTGGGAATTAATTATCAATCCCTTTTTCAATAATGGTGGCACGGATGTGGGGTTATTCTGGCAAATTTTCGCTAGTTTACAACGGGTGGCCGTCGGTTTTACCCTTGCCGCTATTGTCGGCATCGCCGTAGGAATTTTAATCGGTAGCAGCGCCCTAATTTATGATGCGATCGATCCGATTTTTCAAATCCTGCGTACCGTTCCCCCCCTAGCTTGGCTACCCATCTCCCTAGCGGCTTTTCGTAATAACGAACCTAGTGCCATATTTGTAATTTTTATTACAGCAATTTGGCCAATTATTATTAACACGGCCGTGGGAGTACAGCAGGTTCCCCAAGACTATAAAAACGTCTCTAGAGTGCTAAAATTATCCAAAGTTGAATACTTTTTCAACATTCTTTTTCCCGCTACTGTTCCCTACGTTTTCACGGGATTAAGAATCGGTATCGGTTTATCTTGGTTGGCGATTGTAGCGGCGGAAATGCTGATCGGTGGCGTGGGAATTGGCTTCTTTATCTGGGATGCTTGGAATAGTTCCATGATCAGTGAAATTATCCTCGCTCTGATTTATGTGGGTATTGTTGGTTTCCTACTCGATCGCCTCATGGCCTACATCGCTAAATTAGTTGTACCCGAAGAAAATAAATAGGGTTTGCGGCAAAAAGTTTTTCGGTGGGGGCAGGGTGTGGGGTGTGGGGTGTGGGGAGCTTTTTAAGTAAACAGTAAACAGTAAACTAAAAACTCACATCTGATAACTGACAACTGATAACTGATAACTGATAACTGATAACTGATAACTGATAACTGATAACTGATAACTGAAAATGTCTGCATTTATTGAAGTCGATCACATTGATAAGGTTTTCCCTCTGCCCGATGGCCGTCAATATATCGCCCTAAAAAATATCGATCTCAGCGTTACTCAAGGGGAATTTATCTCTTTAATCGGTCATTCCGGTTGCGGGAAATCCACCCTCTTAAATATGGTCGCTGGACTCGATCGCCCGACGGTGGGAGGGGTGATTTTAGAGGGAAAAGAAATTAAAGGTCCCGGTCCCGATCGCATGGTGGTCTTCCAGAATTATTCTCTGCTGCCTTGGTTAACCGTCCGAGAAAATATCGCCCTAGGAGTTAACCGCGTGCTGCGTCATCTACCGGCTGCTGAACGCAAAAGTGTCATCGAACATAGTATCGATATGGTACACCTGCGCCATGCGGCCAACAAACGACCGGGAGAATTATCGGGAGGCATGAAACAAAGGGTAGCGATCGCCCGCGCTCTAGCCCTACGGCCGAAAGTCCTGCTACTCGATGAACCCTTTGGGGCGCTGGATGCGTTAACCAGAGGCAATTTACAGGAACGTTTGATGGAAATCGTCGAGGAAAGCCACGTTACCTGTATCATGGTCACGCACGATGTGGATGAGGCGCTATTATTATCCGATCGAGTGGTGATGTTAACCACCGGTCCAGAGGCCCATATCGGTCAGATTCTCGATGTTCCCATTCCCCGGCCCCGGCATCGTTTAGAAGTAGTTAACCATCCCAGTTACTACTCCCTCCGTAACGAGATCGTTTATTTCCTCAACCAACAGAAGCGATCGAAGAAAGTCGGCCAACCCAGCGAACCAGTAACAGTGATCGGCCAAGCTACCAGATTGAAAACCAATCCCACCATCGGTTTTATCCCCCTCACCGATTGCGCTCCGATTATTATCGCCAAAGAGAAAGGTTTCTTCGCCGAGGAAGGATTAGAGGATGTTATCCTGCAACGGGAACCCAACTGGAAAGCACTCGCCCAAGGAGTGGCCACCGGTCGTCTCGATGCGGCCCAGATGGTGGCGGGAATGCCCCTGAGCATGACCATTGGGGCCGGCAATAAGCCCTCTGTCCCCGTGATTAGCGCTTTGGTACTCAGTCGCAACGGTAACGCCATCACCCTCAGCAATAAATACAGGGAATTGGGGGTAGAAAAACTGGAGGACTTGAAGGATGCCCTCCAGCAAAGTCCCGATAAAATCGCCACTTTCGGCATGGTTCACCCCGCCTCCATGCACAATCTACTGTTACGCTACTGGTTAGCTAGTGGCGGCATCGATCCCGATAGTGATGTGAATTTAACCGTAATTCCGCCGCCTCAGATGGTTTCCCTGCTAAAAGCGGGTAAGATCGACGGTTATTGTGTGGGGGAACCCTGGAACTCCTACGCCGTTCACGAAAAATTAGGCTACGTTATCGCCACCGATCTTGATATTTGGCCCGGACACCAGGAAAAAGTCCTCGGAGTCAAGGAAACTTGGGCAGCGAAACATCCCGAAACCCATATCGCCATGGTGAAAGCTTTAATTAAAGCCTGCGAATACTGCGATGATCAGCGTAATCGAGAACATATCGTTAATATTCTCAGTCAGCCCCAGTATGTGGGTGTGGATAGGGCGATTATCCGCCCTGGTTTCCTCGATGGTTATGATCGCGGTTTAGGAACTGCCCCCGAACCCCTATTCCGATTTAATCAGTTTTACGTCGATCAAGCTAACTGTCCAGGCCGCAGTGAGGCCCTATGGACCCTAACTCAGCTTGCCCGTTGGGGTTACGCGCCTTTCCCCCGCAACTGGGTGGAAGTGATTGAACGCGTCCGTCGTCCCGATCTGTTTGGCGAAGCTTGCAGGTCCCTGGGCCTTCCCGATTTGGAACCCGATCGCCACAGTTTCGCCCTCTTTGATCATCTTATTTTCAATCCCGACGATCCGATCGGCTATCTGGAACGTTTTTCGATCCGTCGCGATTATCGCGTCTCGGAAGTTCTCCTCGATGATCCCGTCGCTAATTAAGGTTGGCTGAATAAATCTAAAAACCTTGTTGGGTAAAACTTTTAGACTTTTGCGGGAGTGATCGGGGGGAAAATTCAGGGACTTTTTCCCTGAAAATTAGGTAATTGACCAGATGAAAATCTCTAAAACCCTACACCCCACACCCCACACCCCACACCCCACGAAAAACTTTTTCAGCAGACCCGAATTAATAGTTGTGGTGGGCAAAGCCCACCTTAAAATAAATCTAGGACGAATATGCAAACTTTTACCGATAAGACCGTGAATTCCAGCACCACCACCCAGCCTTTTTTATTAGTTAGTAATGTTGCCAAAGAATACCCCTCTCCCGAAGGGGTTTACACCGTTTTAGACGGTGTGGAGCTGCAAGTCAATGAGGGGGAATTTGTCTGCATTATCGGTCACTCCGGCTGCGGTAAATCGACCCTTTTAAATATGGTGGCGGGGTTTTCTTCTCCTAGTCGTGGGCAAGTGCTGCTACAGGATAAAGAGGTTAAGGAACCGGGACCGGACCGGATGATGGTATTCCAAAATTATTCGCTTTTGCCCTGGAAAACTGCCTTTGAGAACGTTTATATCGGGGTTAGTTCGGTTTATCCCCAAAAATCTCACGCTGAGAAGGTGAGGATCGTGGAAGAAAATCTATCCCTAGTGGGATTGACAGAAGCAGCCCAGAAAAAACCCCCCCAATTATCGGGAGGCATGAAACAACGGGTTGCGATCGCCCGCGCCCTGGCCATTCGTCCCCAAGTCCTCATCCTCGATGAACCCTTTGGGGCCTTAGATGCGATTACTAAAGAGGAATTACAGGAAGAATTGCTGAAAATCTGGCAAGAACACCAGTTAACGGTGTTGATGATTACCCACGATATCGATGAGGCTTTGTTCTTGTGCGATCGCTTGGTGATGATGACCAACGGCCCAAGCGCTAAAATCGGTGAGGTGTTAAAGATGCCTTTTGCCCGTCCCCGGGTTCGTTCCCAAATTACCGAGGATCCCCGTTACTACGAACTTCGCAATGAAGCTCTCGATTTCCTCTACAATCGTTTTGCCCATTCGGAGGATCCCAACGAGGATGCCCCCGAAGAACCCCGCACAGAAAATCTCGTGGGTAAAATTGTTGCTACTATCGGTGGCATAGCCTTACTCGCTTTTGTCGGTTTTAGTCTGATACAAATGTTCACCAGCAAGACTCCCAATACCGCTAATCCCGCTACCATAGAGGCCCCCAGATAGGTAGGGTTTGCTGAAAAAGTTTGTCGTGGGGGCAGGGTGTGGGGTGTGGGGTGTAGGGTTTTACCGATTTTGAGGTAGAACGTAGGTTGGGTTGAAGCATGAAACCCAACGCCCGCATAGTTTACGCTACCGCTAACCCATCCTACAAATATAGCGGTTCTCACACCTGTGTGGCACAGTTAAACCTTTGCTAATTAAGCTTTTCAACATCGATAATGTACCTCTTGCGAACAGTAAACGCTATAATTGTGCCTCCCTACTTAGTTGAGACTCCGAGACTCCGAGACAGTTATCGGTTCATCAATGGTTAAGATGTTCAAAGACTGATTTATCACCGATATCGTTGGGGAGAGGTTGGCTTAACTTTCTCAGAGCAAAGATAACGAATAAAGTCGCCCAGAGAATTAATAGCCCCTTTTCCCAATTTAAGGGCAATATCCCCAAAAGATGACCGAGTAAAAGGGTGGGAACTAGAGGGGTTAAAAACTTGGTTTCTAGACGATTAAAACAAAAAGCTTCTTTGAAATAAATCCCCGTGAGACTAGCAAAAATAAAGCCCACACCGAATAAACTCACCGGATGGTTATAGACAAATTCTAGGGGAGAAAGGTGAGAATAGAGGCTGAAAATTAGGGAAGTAATCGCCCCGATTAGCCAAAAAAATTGCAGGAGACGATGGAGGGGAATTAAATAAATATGGATAGTCAATAAACTGATGCCTAACCCCAGACAAAAACCCATGTATAAAAGGTTAGTCAGGGGCAGTAATTGCGGTCGGGTGAGGACTATAATTGTAGCGACAGCGAAACTAAAAGCCGCTAAATTTAAACCCAGACGGTAGAGACGCACCCCTAGGCGATCGCTATCCGTAATCGTAAACTCTCCGAATTGACCTTGATAAACTCGATCGACAGCAGGGGAAGTCATAATGCTCTAAAGAAAAAGGGAAGCTTAGAAAAGATTGACTAAAAATCATCTTAATCTTAAATTATGCCAGTAGCCTCACTTCTCCCTCCTCTCGGCTGACTAATTGCGAGTTAGGATCAAGGTTACATTTCCTTTAGATTTTTAAGCCATGTCGTTGAACCAAGAATCCCTCGCTTTTAGCCATGGGAGGGTCAAGAACTCAACTAGCGAAATTTTGATCGTAGGCGGTGGTATCATCGGATTAGCGATCGCCGTCGATTTGCAATTGCGCGGGGCAAAAGTTACCCTCCTAGTTCGAGATATAGCTCAGGCCGCTAGTCGTGCGGCTGCGGGAATGTTGGCCCCCCATGCGGAGGGGATTCCCCCGGGTCCGTTTCTCGATCTTTGTCTGCGATCACGCTGGCTATATCCAGAGTGGAGCCGCAAAATCGAGGATTTAACGGGGATAAACAGCGGTTACTATCCCTGTGGTATTCTTGCTCCCGTTTACGAGCTAGATCAGCCTATTACTGCCAATACAGCTAATAAAATTTGGTTAGACAGCAATGCAGTTCACCTCTACCAACCCGGACTAGGTAAAGATGTGATCGGTGGTTGGTGGTATCCCGACGATGGACAAGTGGATAACCGGCAGCTAGTGACTGGGCTGCAACAAGCGGCCGAAAATTTAGGGGTAGAAATTCGCCAAGGCATAGAAGTCCACGCCATACAGCAAAAGCAGGGAAAAGTCAAGAGTATTTATACCTCAATTGGGGAATTAGAAGCAAAAATTTACATTTTAGCGGCGGGATCCTGGACGAGTCAACTTTTACCCCTCCCTATCCATCCCGTCAAAGGTCAAATGGCCGCAGTAAAAATGCCCCCTAACCAGACCTTAGCTAGGGTTTTATTCGGTCCGCAAACCTATCTGGTTCCCCGTCGCAATGGTCGTTTAATTATCGGGGCCACTTCCGAAAAAGTGGCCTGGCAAACGGGTAATACACCCCAAGGACTACAAGCCCTTTTTGCGCGCGCTACCCGTCTCTATCCCCCTTTAGCTGACTGGGAAATCGAGGAAATGTGGTGGGGATTCCGTCCGGGTACAGCGGATGAATTGCCCATTTTAGGCCGCAGTAGCTGTGATAACCTGATTTTAGCTACTGGTCACTATCGCAATGGCATTTTACTCGCTCCCGTCACTGCTTCCTTGATTGCTGACCTGGTGATTAATGACAAAGTTAATCCCATTTTGACCCATTTTAGCTGCGATCGCTTTAATCAACCATCACCCGTTACTATTCCATCTATGTCCTTAACTATTATTGAGAATAAACCCCAAGCACTTTTATCGCCCCAGAATGATCGCCTCACCATTGCCGGGAAAACCTTTCACTCCCGCTTGATGACTGGGACTGGCAAATATGCCAATCTGACGACTATGCAGGAAAGTATTAGTGCCAGTGAATGTCAGATTGTCACCGTCGCCGTTAGACGAGTACAAACGAACGCACCCGGCCATGAGGGATTAGCAGCGGCGATCGATTGGTCGAAAATCTGGATGTTACCCAACACTGCTGGTTGTCAAACGGCCGAAGAAGCGATTCGGGTGGCCCGTTTAGGGCGAGAAATGGCCAAATTATTGGGACAGGAAGACAATAACTTTATTAAACTCGAAGTTATTCCCGATCCTAAATATTTATTACCCGATCCGATCGGAACTTTGCAAGCGGCCGAACAATTAGTTAAAGAAGGTTTTGCCGTACTGCCCTATATTAACGCCGATCCTCTCTTAGCCAAACGTTTAGAGGAGGCTGGCTGCGCCACGGTTATGCCGCTGGGATCGCCGATCGGGTCGGGACAGGGCCTTAAAAATGAGGCAAATATCGCGATTATCATCGAATCGGCTAAAATTCCCGTGGTGGTAGATGCCGGGATCGGTACACCCTCAGAAGCGGCCCGGTCCATGGAAATGGGTGCCGATGCTTTATTAATTAACAGTGCGATCGCTATGGCCGCCAATCCGGCCCTGATGGCGCAGGCCATGGGAATGGCGACAAAAGCGGGACGTTTAGCCCATTTAGCCGGAAGAATGCCGATTAAGTCCTCTGCTAGTCCTAGTTCCCCCCTAACGGGAACGATCGCCTAACCGATTAAGCTAGGAATGGGCTGTTTTCAGCTATCGTGGGCGGGGCCAGAAAAATTGACTAGAATAAAAGAGGTGGAATCATGATCGAGAATCTGCCGGGCAATTACCGTCATGGCCGCCAATCCTGAGACTACATTTTTTGAGCACCGAGGTATATTGGCGATGATCACTAAAAATTCTTTATTATCAGGTTTGTTTCTGGGTCTGGGTTGGGTTTGCGTTAGCGGCAACCTAGTCGTGGCCCAATTGCCTATCAGTGAGCGTTGTTTAGCTGAGGCTGAATCCTGCGCTTACCAAAAATATCCGCAATACAATCAGCAATTAGACTTTCGTACTAGTCCCCAAATCCAGCAGCGCCGACAGAACACGATCGAAAATCAATGCAGTAGCATTAATTCCTCTCGTTGCAATAATCTGCGTCCGCAGGTGCAAAAACTACAGGAAACTCCCACCCTGCAGCAATTGCGGGAACAACAGATTAGAATCATCGAAACTCGTTAAAATAGGGGAGATTTGGCCATCTCCCCCCACACCACACCTCGATAAATCCCACAATTAACGCACTTCAAACAAACGATTGTCTGGTAAATTACTAATCGCTCGCTGGAGACTATTTAAGGATTTATTGTAATCAACGATCGCCTGTAGATAACGACTTCTGGCATCGGTTAAATCCCGTTGGGAGTTGATCACGTCCGTTTGGGTTCCCACACCGGCCTGAAAGCGTAAACGGGCTAATCGCAGACTTTCCGTGGCGGATTCAATGCTTTTTTGCGAAGTTTTAATGTTTTCTTGGTTAGAAATCAAATTATAGTAAGATTCCTCCACCTGAAGGCGAATTTCATTGCGACGGAGGGAGAATTCCGTATCGGCGCGATCGATGTTTCTTTCCGCTTGACGGGCGCGAGCAAAAGCACGACCACCATCAAAGAAAGTCCAACGAATCCGGCCGCCGACGCTAAAACCATCGCCAAAACCGGCATCATCACTGAGATCGTTAAGAACATTATACTCGCCCAAAAGGTCCACTTGGGGAATCACCGCCGAAATGGCGATCGAGCGGTCTTCTGCGCTAATTTCCCGTTGTAAGAGTTGTTGTTCTAATTCCGCGCGATTTTTGTAGGCCAAAACGATACTATCATCAAGACTTAAGCCCCAAGTTCCCGCCTCGCGAATCTCATCGGCAGCGGTTAACTCGATGTGCTGACCGACACTCAATATCTGTGCCAGTCGCCGTCGGGAAATACGCTGGGTAGAAATCGCCCGGGTTAAGTCTTGGTTAGCGTTAGCGAGGTCAACTTCCGCCTGTAGGACAGCAAATCGGGTTCCTAGTCCCGCTTGTTCCAATAATTGAGCATCCCGTAAACTTTGACTAGCATCTTCGATCGCAGCTTGGGAGATCGCTACCTGAGCATCACCCCTCTGCAATTCATAATAGGCATCGGTGGCATCAAAACGAGTTTGTTCCGAGACTCGTTCCACCTCTAATTCCCGTTGCCGGATCACTTTTTCGGCCCTTTTGATCTGGGCTGTCCGTTCACCCCCTGTATAAACCCCATAGACGATGCGAACACTACCCTGAAAGTTGGTACTATCTTCGGGTGTAACTGCTGGGATTCCCTGTTGACGAGCCAAATTATTCTGTCTTTGGGCAGCTGCCGATTGATCTTGAGTGAGACTGGTTTCCGCTTGGGCCGTGGGTAATAAGGCCGCCTGTTGTTCCTTTAATTGGGCGCGAGCGATTTCTAAATCGACCCGGGCTGTCTGTAAGGTCTGATTATTTTTTAAAGCTAATTCGATCGCTTGATTTAAGGTGATCGGTTGTACTACCCTAATATTCACCTCATCTGGTTTGGTGGGAAAAATTAGGGGATTGCCACTAGGATTAAGATAATTAGGGGCTTTGGGATCCGCTTCCGTGGTTGCCGGTGCCGCCGATGGACCGGGTAATTGAGACACTGGATTGGCAGTAGGTCGGGGTTTCTTCAATAAATCGGCAGCGGACTGAGTTTGTGCCTTAACCGAGGATTCAGCCAAGAAAATCAACCCAAGCACCGCACTCACGGTAATACCATAACGCAAGAGCAACATGAGTATCTCGAAAGTAAACAGTAAACGATAAGAAGTAAATAAGCTCACACCACTATGTTGGCCGATTACTAATTACCGATAGTAACACGGGAGCTTGACATCCTCACCGCCGTAAACGGACGGTGATTCCCAAACCTCACGATTTAGGTTTCTGCTTCTTTCCCTTGCGGGGTTCCGCACCTGCCTTAACAGATTCACTCTGTTCTGGTCTTATGGTCGCGACCCGGACTGACACCGCAAGCCCTGCGGCCAAAATGTTTTTACTAGCGTTAACATCTCGGTCATGGTGTGTCCCACAGTCTGGACAATCCCACTCTCGAATATTTAACGGCATTTTCAAGGGCAATATACCCGCAATTACTACACCTTTTAGAGCTAGGAAACCATCTATCTAGGGTCTGCTG
>VYLH01000188.1_pt1 | contig 13624 bp, 16 predicted proteins | sample 5114361 | NCBI WGS metagenome assembly VYLH01 (sample SAMN12291772, study PRJNA351875) | freshwater metagenome | isolation source: freshwater lake | place: USA: Michigan, Kent Lake | collected 2013-08-15
GTTAGGTTCAATTTTAACGTGCCAGAAATTTGCTGAAAAATATGTTTTCCAGTCTGTAATAGGAGCAATAAGCTTGATAGGAAGCTTTCCTACTGAATCGGAACTGATGACGACAGCAGGACGCACTTTTTTGATTTCTGCACCCACAGTAGGATCGAAGTTGACTAACCAAATTTCTCCACGTTTTGGCAGCTCAGGGTTAATAGTCAATGATGTCACCTGCCATTAACTGCTGCCATTCAGAATCTTGTTGATAGTGAGAGAGCATTATAGCGGTTCTCGCATCTGTGCGGCACACTTAAACCTTTGCTGATTAAGCTGTTCAGGATCGCGAATGTACCTCTTGTGAATCAGAAACGCTATATATCGGCTTGACTTTTGAGAATATTCCTACGTTCAGTCATTGGTAACTTCAGAAAAGCAAGACGCTGTTTTAAGGATGGAGAGATAGCTTCGGTGGTAGAAGAATCAGAACTAACTTCTTCAACCAAAATAACTACCTCAACAGTTTGTCCTACAGTCAGCTCTGGAGATTCAATTTCAATTCTATTTCCAGGTAGAACTTTTGCTGTCGTGTACAAAGTTGATTTAACCATTTTAAGCCTTCTCTTTAAGTATTGTTGTTAATGTAGCTTATGGCTCTTCGGTTTGTGTTATGCAATGGACGGGGATTATAAGGGATGGAACCCTTATATAGAAAGGCATTTAGCGATTTTTGTCAATTGTTTTTTATCTAGAGCGAACTAATCGAACCATAACAAGTAACGAAGAGCCTAGCTTATTAAGATCGGCGACCGCACTTTAACCCACAGTTTCAATCAATGTACATGGTGCGTTCCCCAAAAATCTATTAGTGGAGTAGTAGGACTTACATTAGGGAACGCACCCTACGGCGATAGCGATTTGCTGAAACCGAGCTCAATACATACTGCTTTCTCTATTTCTTCCCAATAAACGTCTTCTAAAACACCCTGTTTATTCTTAATTCTTTGAGAATCTACAGCCCTCATTTGACTTAAGTTGATGTGTCGATCTCCGTCTAGTCCATTCTGCACTGTCGGGGTAATATTGACAACAAAAGGATAAGTCCTTTTCCCGGGCAACAATGGAGCAACTACTGTCGTTGTTCCATTTTGATTGCCAATATCGTTTTGTAAAATCAGGCAAGGACGTTCTTTATCGGTTTCATAACCAAGAACGGGTTTCAGATCGATCCACCAGATCTCTCCTCGCTTATAGGTTAGTCTTCCATTAGGCATTTAGACCATCGCCCACTACAATATCCCAGACAGAGATTTCTGCTTGCATCTCTGGATCATTGGCCTGATCTTTATAAGCGTCTTCTAGCTCTTTCATAAAAACCCTTCTCTTCTCTTGCCAGAGAACATCATTTATGAAGCTGCTACGATTGCTTGCTAGTCGATCTACAAATTCCAAAACTTCGTCGTCTAAGGTTATGCTAACTTTCTTACTCATTGCCATAAACTGTTTACGACAGCCTGGTAGGATTAGATCATCATACTAACTAATCCTACATTAATTGTCAATGCCTGCCTCTGATCTGTAAGTAGGGTCTGCTGAAAAAGTTTTTCCTGGGGGTAGGAGTCAGTAGCCGGTCGTCAGGAGTCGGTCGTTTCAGGCTTTGTTGCCCTTGTTTTTTGTACCAAGCGATGTACCAATTCAGCAAGCCCTAAGTAGATTGAAGGCCTAACGACATCTAGGGGTGCTACCCAGTGCCTTCGGTATCGCACTTTAACCCACAGTTTCAATCAATGTGCATGGTGCGTTCCCCAAAAATCTATTAGTGGAGCAGTAGGAGCCACCTTAGGGAACGCACCCTACAAAATTGCGTACTGCTACGCAGTGCCTTCGGCATCGCACTACAGCTTATTGGTTCAGCATAACGGATAAGTTCAGCGGCGCGCTTTAGCGCGTCCGCTGGAACGAATTGTTAGAACCCCGTTTGGCGATGTAATGTCAGCATCTTTAGGCTGAATGTTTTCTTCCGCAGCCTCTTCAAACAGTGTGAAGTCGGCAATGCTGAATAATGGCAATGAAACTTTTTTGGATTTCTCATTGACAAAATCACCCATACGATCCGAGCCATTAGCCATCCTATGCAATATTGTTGTAATAGCCTCCTGGCTACGATCAACACCAATCCATTTTCGCCCAAGCTCTGATGCCACCACTAATGTGGTTCCAGACCCTGCATAGCAATCTAGGACAAGATCACCGGGATTTGATGATGCTTCAATAATTCTAGAAAGAAGTGCAGGATTCTTTTCCGTTGGATAGCCGGTTATATGAATGTTTTGATTATGCGCGTCACGAAAGTCCATCCAAATGTCTTGCACTGGAATTCCAGCGCTATTTTCAAGATAGATTTTTCGGCGCGGATTTCCCGTTGGCGACCAATAAATCTCTCCACGGGCATCCATCTCATCTAGGGTTGACGGTTTATATTGCCAATGCTTTCCGGGTGGCGGCAGCTTGCCTTTCCACTCCCCACCTGTTTCCCCGTTACGGACACCGGGAGCATGGACGGGTACTTTTTTGTATCTGCGCCCATCGGGATCAAGGCATGGATACTCCTTTACTGATTTAACTTCATCCCATGGTTCAATTGGTCGGTTCCATACATAGTTATCGCTCTTTGTGTAGAAAAGAATGTAGTCGGCTACATTTCCGTATGTCTTTCTCGTGTAGTTCTTAGGATTGCACTTCTTGCGCGTTATGCAATTTCGGAAATTTTTCTCTCCGAAAATTTCATCTAAGACGACGCGAAAATGAAAAATCATTCTTTCATCAAGGTGAAGGTATAGCGAACCATCATCGGCCAACAAACGGTGAATTAAAATTAGGCGTTCGCGTAACGTTTCAACAAAATCAGGTCCAACAAGATGATCGTCATAAGCATGGTTTTGTTTTCTTGACTCAAAGGATGATGCAGTTGCAAATGGAGGATCGATGTAAACAAGTTTCACTTTTCCGCTTACGGCTTCATCCTTCGCTAAAGCCGCAAGTACAGCCAAGTTGTCCGCGTGGTAAAGCCTATTATCGCCGCCTGAATATGCCGAATTTGGCGAGTAGTGTCCTGCGGGAAGCGCAAGAATATCTTCTTGTGCCTTTTTTCCGGGGTACTCTAGGCGAAAACCATTAGTGTCCAGAGGCGACACCCTTTCCCCTTTTGTACGATTTCCCATGCCTGGAATTGGAACCGCCATACTTAAGACCTCAACCATTCAGATGTGATGCGATCTGGAACCATGCGCAGCGTGACAACCTTTACGCGGTCTGGCCATTGATCTTCGATGTAAGCGTAATCATTCCACATAGAACCAAGTAAGAGGCCTGGGCCGTCATTCACATAAATTACTTTGATATGTGGCAATCCATGATGTCACCTGCCATTAACTCCTGCCATTCAGAATCTTGTTGATAGTGAGAGAGCATTATATCGGCTTGACTTTTGAGAATATTCCTCCGTTCAGTCATTGGTAACTTCAGAATTGTTGTTAATATAGCTTATTAAGATCGGCGACCGCACTTTAACCCACAGTTTCAATCAATGTGCATGGTGCGTTCCCCAAAATCTATTAGTGGAGCAGTAGGAGCCACATTAGGGAACGCACCCTACAAGATTGGGATCTTTGGGTGAGTCGTTATCTTACATACCCAGCGTCGATACCACGTTGAATCATTCCTTCAGGAGTGATTTCCTCCCCCAGATAACGGAAGTTAAAGAAGGCTTTTGTCGTGCTATCAAAGAGTGCGGGTTGTTGATCACGGCGAAGACCGATGAAAAACCGAGCCGCTGAATTGTGCTGGTCTGCGAGTCTTAATGTAAGACATAAGCGGCCAGTATCTTCCCTCGGATCAGAAAGTACTCCAGAAAGTGTGGATACAGAAACATGAAAGCGGGATTTGAGAAATGTACGTTGGGCAGGAGGTAAGGATTCATAGAGATGAATAAGTTGGGTGATGCTTTTCTTCAGGTCGGCTGGTCCAGTCCCACCAAACGCAACAATGGGTTCCCAGGTACTCAGTACGAGTAACAACTCTCTACGACGGCTCACATGCTCTACCAAAGCAGCGCGTGCATCGTCATCATTCAGCCAAAACGATAAAGTAGGACCAAAAATAGTAATTTCTTTTTGCAAACTGCCCATCATGGACTTCCAATCGAACTCCGTCCCTGTAATATCATCTCCGAAGAAGGCATGTTGTTGAAGAATACTGTCACGGATAGTCCACAAGGGATCAACCGGCGGAAAATTTACGAGAGCCCTCAAGAATTTCGTCAACTCGGCTTGGAGTTGGTCGAGGTTATTGGGCGAATACAATACAATTCTTAAGGAGCGGAGATCGAAAGGAACATCATTAATATTTTGTGCTAATAAAATAGTTTTCCGCCACAAAGCATGAGACAGCCCTAATTCATACATCACATTCGCATTCTTGTCGGAGAGATCGGCAATAATGACCTCTGCTTCCTGTATGCCACTCCAGATATTACCCATGATCGTTTTATCCGTGTAGATCTCATCAGCACGAATGCACTCGAGACCGCAATTTCCCGCCGTCTTAGCAATTCTAGAAGTGTAGATAGTGTCATAAGGTTCACGAAAGGGCATTAGGACGAAAGCACGTTTCTTCTGCGGAAAGGCATCACGACGAAAAATAGTTGACAATTCACTCATATAAGCGATCCTCCAGCCTAATGTCTTTCGCATTATACATCGAACCTCCTTTGACAGAACCAGCCATTAATTATACAGAAACTTTCCGTATAACACTTTCCAGGGTAACGATATATGGAAACCTTCGGTATATCACCCCACCTAGTCGCGATCGCCAGAAGTCTTCCCTATATTACGCCCAAAAGCGTGTTAGCTAGATTAGCCTATTGCCAAAAACCTTATTTAACTAAATTCCTGACAATTAGGCTGATTCTAGCGACGATTATTCGATCTGACCGCACCCCTTGACAAAAATTTATAATTATTCGATTCGTTTAATTGTCGAGGCCTTCTGTAAAGATTTTTTACCTGGAAATCCACACCCACCAACAAACGTTTTCAGCAAATCCTAATTCAACCTTTTGCTCCTATACTTTTAGCAGCACAGGAGCAAGGTTGAAAATAAAAATTAATAACTGTCCTCATCGGTGATAACTTCCACGGGAATCACTTCTTCTAACACTTTTTCCTGCATTTCTTGGCGACGAATTGGTATTTTGGTTTTTTCCAATTCTGGTAAAGCTACTAATTCCCGTTGTTTTTCCCGGACAGTATTGGGTAACAACATCGGTAAAGGTTCGGGGGTTTCTAACCAGTAGCTGGCTACCGGTAGGGTATGTTCTAAATCTTCCAATAAACGGGGAATAATCATCACCGCGTGCAGTTCACCGATTTTCTCTGCTTCCCGCATTCCCGCATCAATGGCTACGGCCACATTAGCGACGGAACCCCGGATAATGGCCGTACACAAACCATCCCCAATTGTTTCGTAGGAAGCTAACTGCACATCGGCGGATTTTAACATGGCATCGGCTGCCCCCACCATAGCGGGAAAACCTCGGGTTTCCAAGAGACCGATCGACATATTGCTCAGTTTGCTGAAACCCCGTTGACTTTGGGCAATTTCGGCTAAACGGCTACCAATGGGGAAAATTACCTCTAAATTGGGCATCGGTCGGGGAATAACCGATTTAGATACCAATTGTCCGAACTGTGCGGCGGTTTTTGCCCCTTCTTCCACTGCTAACCGCACATCGGCAATATTACCACGCACGATCGCCGTACAGTGACCACCGCCAATTTTTTCGTAACCCACGAGGGTAACTTCTGCCGATTTTAGCATCATATCCGCTGTCCCGACGATCGCCGGAAAGCTGAGGGTAGAGACTAAACCCAAGGCGCTATCTTTGGGGTGACGCTTGGTTTTCATCGTCCTTTGACCGGGGTTAGTTGTGGACGAGGGGGGAATGCTTCCATTAACTCTTAATCTAGACATTGAAGATAAACTTGCCCTAACAGGTACGAAGGGGGTGATTGTCAGCTATCCTGTTACTATCTAGTCTATCCTGTTAACCTTAATTGCTATTGAAGATTTTTGAGGGATTAGATAAATTTTAGTTATTGTAGCTTGATCAAGTTGTCTATGACAGAACAGCCTCGCAGTACAGATGATCGAATCAGCGAAACGGAAGCGACCGAATTAATGCGCTCGCTGCTTCATAAGGAAGGAAATTGGGTGAATTGGGGGCAAAAATGTCAAAAACTGCAAAAAGCTGGCTACGATTCCCAGTTAATTTTTGAACAAACCGGTTTTCAAAATGCCCAACAAAATTTAATTATTGTCGCTGCCCAAGTTTTTGAGAGTTTAATCAAAGCGGGGGCATCTGAAGATTTGTTAAGTTACTACATCGGGCCGCGCAGTGATGTGCTATACGAATTGCGGATTCTCAACCAAGAACAAAGATTGGGGGCAGCGAAATTAGCGGCAGAAAAAAGGATTGAGGTGGCTGAAGCACACGATATCGCCAAAGCTATCCAAGATTTTTCCCGTTTATCCCAGATTCCCAGTGAATTTACTCGTCATCCTGGAGATGCGATCGCTTATCAGTGTTGGAAACGGGGCAAACAAAAGCGAGATTTAGCCGAAAGAGCGAAATTAATCGCTAAAGGTTTGAAATTTGCCCATTCTGACTCGGCCAGACAGGCGATCGAGTCTTTACTACAAGATTTTACCGTTACTCCCACCCGTAGCGCTCCCCTGCTGCCCGTCCATCGTTTACAGGATGAGGACGAATTAGCCAGAATTATTCCTTTAGTAGGAAGATTTCCGGTGACGGTAACTGATATAAAACACACAGAAAGTTTGAGCGTCGAGGAACCTTTTCGACTGGTAACGGTGGGGGATAAACAAACGATTGTGCCTCTCCCCGGTTGGCAAGCAATTCTCAAGGCGATCGATCCTGTAGCTATTTTATGGCCTAGCGATCAATTACCTCGATCGATTGCCACCAGGTCCGAGGAAGTGTTATTAGTGATCGATCGAGTTTTGGCCGAATGGGATGTGAACAATTATTATCTAGTGGAGAAGGATAATGCCGTTTTTTTACAATGGTTTGATAGTTCGCCCGATGTCACCATACTAGGTGAATTGGTCTTGATTTTAAGAGCAAAAAATATCCTCGATGAAAAAAACATCACCGAACCCTGGCAAATGGACGACTAAATCAGTGATCAGTGATCAGTAACCAGTGATCAGGTTTAAGCTATTAGTTATGAGTGGGAATAAGAAAATAGATAAACTGATAACTGAATCGAATAAAACTGGTCACTGCTAACTTGTAGCTGACGGCATAACTTAAGAAACTAAGAGACATTTTTAAAGGAAAAAGTAACAAAGCGGACAAAGGAGACAGGAGACAAATTTACCATACTTTTGCCTTTTGACTCTTGCCTTTTTCTGGCTGATAACTGATAACTGATAACTGATAACTGATAACTGAATATATGCGTGCAGTAATTTGTGGATATTATGGGAGAGGAAACGGAGGAGATGAGGCATTATTAGTGTCTCTATTGCAGATGCTGCCGTCAGAAATTAAACCTATTGTTTTGTCAAATAATCCCAGAGAAACCAGTCAACGTTATGGGGTGGAAACCTGTCCTAGTCGGGATTGGTGGCAAGTTTTTCAGACTCTTAAAAAAGCCGATATATTTATCTGGGGTGGCGGCAGTTTAATGCAGGATGTCACCAGTTTTGCCAGTCCAATTTATTACGGTGGTTTAATGGCTCTTGCTCAATTATTGGGCTTAAAAACTATTGCTTGGGGGCAGGGAATTGGGCCATTAAATAGACCTTTTACCCGTTGGTTAACCAAAAAAGTCTTGCAACAATGTAGTTTAGTTAGTGTGCGCGATGATATATCGGCTCATTTAGTCGCCAATTGGGGTATTCGTCCCATTGTTGCCCCCGATCCAGTATGGGCTTTAGACGCTCAATCAGTCAAGGGATTATCGGATTTACCCGCCCCAAGAATCGCCGTCAATTTACGTCCCCATCCCCTATTAACCCCGGCAAAGTTAGATAAATTAACCCAAGCTTTAATTGATTTGCAAACCAGTACGGGGGCGTTTATTCTGTTAGTCCCTTTTCAAAAGTCGCGGGATTTGCCCCTCTGTGAAGCTGTAGCCCGTCAATTAAAGGAAAATCATCAAATCATTAGTTTAGAGGATCCGAGACAGTTAAAAGGCTTATTTCGCGGGGTAGAAATGGTGATCGGAATGCGCTTTCATAGTTTAATTATGGCCGCGGCAGAAGATTGTCGTTGTTTTGCCCTTAGTTATGATCCGAAAGTGTCGCGATTAATTGCCGAAGTACCGATGCCGGGTTGGGAATTAGAGCAGTTACCAGAGGCAGTTAATGATATTAGTACCACTTGGATTGATTTTTATGCCAATGGAGAGGGATTAACCAGCGATCGCAAACATTTTTTAATCGATCGAGCTTTAATTCATCGAGAAATTTTATCTAGATTGGTGAGCTAATTTTTATGTCGAGTGCGATTACCGATGCCAGGGCTATTTCATTCTAAAAAGTCTCAAAATATGCTTAAGTCCTTGTTGTGGCATAGGTTTTGATCAAGGGGAAAGGAGGCACTCGGCACATCCCCATCCTGCTTCGGTCTCGTGTGGGGACTTCCCGTGCCATATTTTCGTTAAGGGCAGTAAAGGGATCGTTAAATCAATCAGAAATTGTTATAGCCCATTTCCTCCAGAGCCTAGCATAGAGGGGAAACCTCCTTTATCCCTAGGTAATTGCATGAATGGACTACAACAACAGATTATCAGTCTTGAGCAGAAAGTCGAGCGTTTACAGGATATTGTCGAAAGCCTCAGCCAGCAAATTGCTATCCTAGCTGGGGATAAATCGAGTCATTCCCGGCGAGAATCCCTGGAAATGGTCGGTTTTTCCGAGTTATCCGATAATAGCCTCTACGATCATAAAGATATTCTCCGGGATCACGGTGGCAAACAAGCGCCAGCTGTCAATGGCGATAATTCTTTTGCCGATGAAATCCAAATTCGCCGATTAACGGCACAATTGACAGCGGCCTACAATCGCATTGCCGCCCTCGAAGAACAATTACTCAGCTATCGCATCCATTCCTAGTTAATTGCTGCCCAGAGGATTGGGTAAACTGGGCAAGGTGGGATTAGTCGGCAAATTGGGCAAAGGATTGCTATTTTCCAGGGTGGGATTATTAGCCTCCCCCGATAGAGTCGCTAAAGCCACACGATCACCGCCTACCTGTCGCAGTAGGTCTAAAACCCCAACCACTTCGTTATAACTGGCATTTCTGGAGGCATTCAGTACCATCAGTCCATTGGGACTATATTGATGATAATTCTTGATCGCCTCGAACAACTGGGCGCGAGTCACCATTTGTTTTTCGACGTAGAGTTGTCCGAAATCATCGAGACTAACCACCAACATTTCCCGCATCGGGGTGGTGGCGGTACTAGCTTTCGGTAAATCGAGACTGATAGCCTGTTGGCGAGATAATCCCACTGCACCGAGAATAAAGAAAGTGAGGATACAGAAAATTACATCGATCAAGGGAATGATATTAACCTGCACATCCTCTTGAATGCGGTGTTGATCATGCCATAATTTGAGCGGACGGGCTGTGATATGGCTACTTTTTGGCTTTTTGTGGTTAAGAGATTTAGTTTCGGCCATGCTTGATAAGGGAGAGATTTAGCGATCGAGAGGTTTTTCTAGGTTAGCACTGAGGGCGTATTGTTGGTCTTCTTGGTGTAACCAGCGTTGGCGGTAGATAATTTCTAAATCACTGCCGGCCTTGCGAAAAATTCGGGCTTGATTGAACCAGAGTCCCTGAAAAACACGATAGAAAGCGAGGCTAAAAATAGCGACAATTAGGCCGGTAGCGGTGGAAATTAAAGCTTCACTAATACCTAAAGTTACTCCCGCCGTCGAGGAAGTTCCCAGGTCACTTAATTGAATATTGGCCAAAGAGGTAATTAAACCGAGTACCGTCCCTAATAATCCTAACAGGGGAGAAAGGGCAATGACTGCCTCAAGGATTTTATCGCCCCGTTTCATTAGGGATAATTGTTCATCGGCAGCCGATTCGAGGGCAAAGTGAAAAACCTCTGGATCTGGATTTTCTAAGCGCAGGGGTGCGTAGAGATAGCTACCAATGGGGTGATTGCGGGAATCTCCGGCGACTTTTGCCGCCAAATCCCAGTTACGGATGGCGGATTCCATAATGCGATTTAAAATCTGGCCCTCACTGAGGAGAGTACGACTCCAAAACCAAATTCGTTCGATAATAGTGCTAAGAGCTAAAATAGACAGAAAAAGCAGCGGCCACATGGCCACTCCGCCTTTTTGGATTAAATCAGTTATACTCACGAGTTGTTTTGTTCCTCCAATACCGGGCGATTCGGGGTTGATTATTTAGTTTAAGATTTAAGTCGATCGATTGACATTTATACTTTTTATACCATTTTTCAAAAATCGTGCCATACTTAAGGCGTTTCTCCTAAAGATGAAGTATAACCTGATAGGGCATCCTCTACTGTCTCGGAGTCTCGACTAGGAAATTAATTCTGCACGACTACTTATAGCCGTTATCAGTTTTTTAGCCGCCGGCTGTTTTTGATTACTTGCCAAAAACCCCACCTTCTGCTGCAAACTAACGTCGTCTCAACAAATTTTTCATCTCTCCCCAGATAGAAAGTTGACCACCTAGACTAGAGGGATGGGTGAAAATTCCCTGACGGGGACTGAATAAAAAGGCCAACATAAATAGGCTAAAAGCGACAAGCACGATCGCTGGTCCAGAGGGTAAATTCCAGTAATAACTTAAATACATCCCACTGATACTAGAAATAATACCCACACCCACACCTAAACCCATGACTTGATGGAGACGGGTAACTAAAAGATAAGCAGTGGCCGCGGGGGTAATCAAAAGGGACAAAACGAGGATTACTCCCACCGCTTGGAGACTAGCAACGATGGTCAGACCAATCAGGAGCATTAAGCCTAAATCTAATAAATTTACTGGTAAACCCGCCGCTTGCGCCCCGATTTTGTCGAAAGTGTAGAATAATAGTTCTTTATACAGGAGCAAAACGGTTAACAAAACGATAACGGCAATAATTAGGGTATCGCGGATGTCGGCAGCAGTGACACCCAGAATATTGCCGAAGAGAAAGTGATTCAGGTCAATTTTGTTGTTTTTTTGGATGAGAGTGATCAGGGTGATGCCAAGGGCAAAAAAAGCCGAGAAAACGATCCCCATGGCCGCATCTTCTTTGATTGGGGAACGATTACGGATCAAGTTAATCAGTAGAGTACTGACCATTGAGGCTAGTAAAGCACCCAGTAGCAGATTAAAATTACCAATAAAAGCGATCGCTAATCCGGGTAAGACCGAGTGACTGATGGCATCGCCCAAGAGGGCCAAACGTTGTACCATCAGGTAGGTTCCCACCACCGCACAAATGATCCCGACGATGATGGCTTCAATTAGGGATCTCTGCATGAAACTATACTGTAAGGGTTCGATTAATCCTGTTAATAGATTGTTGCCCATGAATCTGCCTTGGGGTTAAATTTTTCTGATTCTCGATCGAGGTTTTGCTCCTAGGGTCTATCTTCTAAATCGGGGGAGAAGATAGGTTAGGATTAGGATTAATTGTAAGTTTTTTCGCTCCTAACTGCCGCCATGGATACCCCCGTTCTTTCCTCAACTTTTTTTCTGACTCTCCTGCTCATGGTGGGATTATTCTTTTTTATTCGCGGTTCCGTCAAGGAGCGTATCGAACAGCGTGTCTATCTTACCAGTACCAGTGACGACCAACTATTAGAACAACTGCGAGATTATTTTGACCGACGTTCCTATCAAGTCAAGGCGATCGAACCCGAACAGAATATTGTCAGATTACAGGGTTTTGTGCCGCCTAGCCCCTTTCTAGCGATATTTTTGACAATTTTAGCTGCCTTGGGTTTATTTTGCTTCTCACTGGTGTTATCGGTGTTATTTCCCGATACTAATCCCTATATTTTTGCTCTTGTGGGTTTATCTCCCCTCGCGGGTGTTTTCTATTGGCAAAAAGTCGGCCGTTTAGAGGAAGTGGCTTTTAAAGTAGAAAGCAAATCTCAGCAAACGGAATTAACTGTCAAAGCCCATCGAGACGAGTTAAGACAACTACAAGATAGTTTAACCTTTCTAGAAAGACAATAAGCTTTTTATGTCCTATGAACGCCTAATTTATCTGGCCGATACCGATGCGGCTGGTGTGGTTTACTTTGCCCATCTTCTCTCGATCTGTCATGAAGCCTACGAGTTTTCTTTAGCACAATTTGGCATCAATATTAAGGATTTTTTGAAAGATTCTCCGGTTGCCCTACCGATTACTCAAGCGGAAATCCAGTTTTTTCGTCCCCTTTTTTGTGGCGATCAAATACAGATTGATTTCACTGCCCGATCCCTGAGCGAAAACGAGTTTCAATTGCAGTATAAAATTTATTTGGCTGAAATCATGGTCGCAAAAGCGAAAACTCGCCATGTGTGCATCGCTCCCACCGCTAGAAAAAGAATCCCTTTACCGGAATCTTTAAAACATTGGTTAGGATATTTATCAACCCTAGAGGAGACTGGTATTTAAGGGATGATTTGGGCAGATTTAACGATAATTTTAACTAGGGATTGGTGGCACAATGCTTGGCAATTATTTAACCTTAGCACCGGGAGGATTATCTGGAATTCTTTTCTGGCCTTTATCCCCTTTATCCTTAGCTTTTGGCTATTTCGTATCGCCCTCGATCGTTCCCTACTCTGGTGGTTAATTCTCTTAGTTTTCCTGCTTTTTTTACCCAATGCTCCCTATATTCTCACCGATAGCATTCATTTAATCTCTTATGTTCAGCAGGATTACGCCAAAAGTTTAATTTTTTTAGTTTTAATTCCCCAGTATAGTATCTTTATTTTCCTTGGCTTTCAGCTATACGTTCTCTCCTTACTTAATTTAAAAAGTTATTGTCAGCAAAGTCAGCTAAATTCAGCAGTTTTACCCCTAGAAATAACTCTCCATTTTTTAAGTGCGATCGGTATTTATCTAGGGCGTTTTCTCCGGCTGAATAGTTGGTATCTAGTCACTCAACCGCAGCAACTATTCTGGAGTTTGCAGAATTTACTGACTCAAAAACCTTTGATATTCATCTCTATCTGTTTTTTAATTATTTGGGTACTATACGAAATCAATAAAAGGCTTTACAATCGATTTTTTGGCTACAATTAACGCCTATCGGGGATTTCGACCCTCTCCTAGTCTCTTTCCGATTAATTAAAAGATAGTAGGAAGACAGAGATCAATTGGCCGCAGCGAAAGTAGTCGTGCAAAATTAATTTCCTAGTCGAGACTCCGAGACAGGAGACAGGAGACGGGAGACGGGAGACGGGATACAGCTATTAGGGATCGGATTTGAGTTTTCAGTTCACTGTTTACTGATCACAGCAGAAGTCTGACGGAGTAGTGGCTTAGATGTGTAATTAATTGTGCTTAGATACTTA
>VYLH01000136.1_pt1 | contig 13586 bp, 11 predicted proteins | sample 5114361 | NCBI WGS metagenome assembly VYLH01 (sample SAMN12291772, study PRJNA351875) | freshwater metagenome | isolation source: freshwater lake | place: USA: Michigan, Kent Lake | collected 2013-08-15
GGGTGGAATTAAATATAAGATGAACGTAGGTTGGGTTGAAGCATGAAACCCAACGCCCGCATGGGTTACGCTACCGCTAACCCATCCTACAAATAATTGTGCCTCCCTACTTATGCTCTTGGGGTAGAAAAAGTGAGAAACTAAAAAAGTTCTCAAAAAATATTCAAGTCAAGAAAAATGTCAAAGATAGAAGTAACAAATCTAGACCACTTTTGTTCTAGAGCGAAAACAATTGACAAAAATCGCCGAATGTCTTTCTCTATAAGGGTTTCATCCCTCGAACCAATTTTTGCTTCCAAGCCAGCTAAACAAGATTTCTTTGACCGAATTTGGTTCTCTCGCATCCGTGTCTTAACCTGTCGGTGATTCACCAAGATGTGTCAGGCAGTCAGATAAAAAACTTGTTTCTGGGCGGGGAATCCCTACAATAGGAAACAGGATAATTAGTAGTAGATGAAAACCGATGGGTCAGTTTTTTAAACAAACTTTCGCTAGTTGCTTGGGAACTTTATTGGGATTATTGGTATTTTCGTCCCTAGGTGTGGGGGGATTAGCATTTTTACTGCTTTCTTTCCTGATTTCTAGCGATAGCTCCTCAGTTAAGGAAAAATCAGTCTTAGTTTTTAACTTAGCCACCAATATCAGCGATGCTCCCCCTAGTTCAAGTTTAGCCGATAGTTTGACCAGTGAGAGTCGGATCACTTTAAATTTGCGACAGGTGATAGCGGCGATCGAAAAGGCCGCCCTTGATGATAGTATTGTCGGTCTGTTACTCTACGGTCGCGGCACTGTCGGTGAATATGGCTATGCTACCCTGACGGAAGTGCGGCAAGCTTTGGCAAAATTTCGCCAATCGGGTAAAAAAATTATCGCCTACGATGTGGAATGGACGGAAAAGGAATATTATCTCGCTTCCGTTGCTGAAAAGGTGATTATTAATCCCGTGGGGAGAATGGAAATTAATGGTTTAAGTAGTCAACAAACCTTTTTTGCCGATGCACTAGAAAAATATGGTGTGGGGGTACAAGTGGTAAAAGTGGGTTCTTTTAAAGGTGCGGTGGAACCCTATACGCGTCAGGATTTAAGTGTCCAGAATCGTCAGCAGCTGCAAACCCTACTCGATACAATTTGGTCTAATTATAGTTCCACAGTGGCCAAAAGTCGCAATTTAACACCCCAACAGGTGCAAACTATTTCTGATACTCAAGGTATTCTGGAAGCAACCACAGCGAAAAAGGCGGGTTTTGTTGATGAAGTGGCCCATTTAGATCGAGTAATTGCTTTAGCAAAGGATTTGACAGGAGAAGCAAAAAATAAAACTAATCAGGAGGAAAACTCTGGCTCCTTTTCGCAAATTTCTTTAGCTAATTATGCTAGTTCTCTCGATGAGGAGGAAGATAGTAGCGATCAAATAGCGATAGTTTATGCAGAAGGGACAATCGTAGAAGGTCAGGGAGATAGAGGCGAAATCGGTGGGGATAAATTGGCGAAGGAATTGCGAAAATTACAAGGGAAGGAGGAGGTAAAAGCGGTAGTTTTGAGAATTAATAGTCCGGGGGGAAGTGCCACCGCTTCCGAGGTGATTCTGCGAGAAATTAAGCGTTTAGATGCGAAAAAACCAGTAATTATTTCTATGGGTGATGTGGCAGCTTCTGGGGGTTATTGGATTGCGATGGGTGGTCAAAGAATTTTTGCCGATAATGATACAATTACTGGTTCGATCGGTGTGTTTGGATTATTGTTAAATATCCGGAAGATTGCTAATAATAATGGCATCGATTGGGATACGGTTAAAACTGGACAATTAGCCGATCTATCTACTATTACCAGACCGAAAAATCCCCAAGAATTAGAAATTTATCAAGCGGCAGTTAATCGGTTCTATGATTTATTTATCGAGACGGTAGCCAAGGGGCGAAAATTATCCCCAGACAAGGTAAGAACTGTGGCCCAAGGTCGCGTCTGGACGGGAAAAGATGCGGTTAAAATTGGTTTAGTTGATCAAATCGGTGGTCTAGAAGCGGCAGTACAATACGCAGCCAAAACAGCTAAATTAGGAGATGATTGGAGTCTTAAAGAATATCCTCGATCGCAAAGTTGGCAAGAAGAACTTGTCTCTAATTTCTTGCAAACCTATCTTCCTCCTCTAACTAAAAATAATCACCCTTTGACGCAGGAATGGCAAAATTTTCAGCAGGAATTATTGAAGTTACCTACATTTAACGATCCCCATAGTGTTTATGCTAAGTTACTTTTTAATCTCGATTTTCGCTGATACTTAGGTAAAAATAATGCCCGCTAATTCTGAAATTATTTGACGACAAAAATTTCTATGAATCGCCCTAATAGCGTTATTCTCGGTTTAGCCTATATTTTGGGATTGTTATCTACAGGTCTGGTAGATTTTAGTCCCCAGTTAAACCGATGGCAAGAAGTGGTAATTAGAATTGTTATTATCAGTCTAATTACCCTATTAACCACGATTTTTATCCGTCGTTTTTGGTGGCAAAGTCCCCCTAGAAAAATTTGGCTGATGGGGGGATTAATAGCTATATTTGCCGTTGTTTATCTAGAAATTCGCACTCCTTACCCCACCGCAAATGATATCAGTCATCTTTTAAAAAATAATGTGGTTAACTCTATTAAAATCACGGGCAGTATTATATCAGAAATTCGTCTCAATCGCCGAGAAAATTTACAATTTTGGTTAGAAGTAAAAGAATTTAGCCTCAAGAATTTACCGACAGAAAAATCCACGGGTAAACTCTACGTTACTTTACCAAATCTAGCAGAAAATCAGGTTTATCCCAGACAAGAAATAACAATTAAAGGATTACTTTATCGTCCCCGTCGTGCGAATAATCCCAATGCTTTTGACTTTGCTAATTATCTGGCGCGTCAGGGTGCTTTTGCTGGTTTAAAAGGGGAAATAATTATCGATAAAAAATCACCAAATTGGGGAGTTTGGCAGATTCGTCAGCGCATTGTTGAGGCACAAATTCAAAGACTAGGCCAGGAAAAAGGGACTTTATTAAGTTCGATTACCCTCGGACGACAAGCGGTTAATTTGCCAGCAAAAATCACTGATTTATTTATTAAAACTGGATTAGCTCACATTTTAGCAGCTTCTGGCTTTCATGTGGCTATTTTGTTGGGATTTGTTTTAACTATTACTCGCAATTTATCCCCCAAACAACAGTTTATTATTGCCCTTACTATCTTAATAATTTACGGCACTTTAACTGGGTTACAACCTTCAGTGCTGCGGGCGATTTTGATGGGAATTGGGGCATTAATCGGTCTGCTTTATAATCGAAAAGTTAATAGTTTAGGATCCCTGTTACTAGCGGCTACAATTCTATTATTATGGCAACCTCTCTGGATTTGGGATTTAGGATTTCAGTTAAGTTTTTTAGCGACTTTGGGATTAATTATTACCGTTCCTTTGCTGAAAAATAAAATTGACTATTTACCTAATTTAATCGCTGAACCTATAGCTATTAGTCTAGCTGCTAGTCTCTGGACTATGCCTTTATTAATGTTTACCTTTAACTCGATCGCTCTTTATAATATCCCCATTAATATTATCACAACTCCCCTAGTTACCCTGATTAGTTTAGGAGGAGTTTTTACGGCCTTTTTAGGCTTAATTTATCCCCCTTTGGGCAGTATCAGCGCTAGTATTCTCTATTACCCTCTAGAGTTATTACTGCAAATTACCACCTTTTTTAGTCTGCTTCCTTTTAGTACCTACTCCACAGGTAAATTATCTTTAGGAGTGATGTTAATTATTTATATTTGCCTTACCTTAATCTGCTTTAATATCTGGTTTCGTCAACGGTGGCATTTAGTCAGTTTATTTATCCTCACTTTAATTTTAATACCGATTATTTATCAGCATTTAACTTTAACTCAGGTGACAGTTTTAGCCACCAAATCGCAACCGGTAATAATTATTCAAAATCAAGGAAATACTCTCTTAATTAATGGGGAGGAACCCGCAACAGCACGTTATACAGTTTTGCCCTTTTTGCGACAGGAGGGAATTAATCAAATACAAAGAGCAATAACCGTCAATAATTCGGCGCAATTCTCAACTATCAGTGAGGACATACCGATTCAAAAAACTATTAATTTATCCCAGTTAGAAAAATTTAATCTCGGCGAAATTACTGGACAATTGATCGAGAAAAATTTATTTAAATTTCAGGTAAAAAATCAATCTTGGCTATGGATTATCAACCCGAAAATTCCCGTTAATTTATCCCAAGAATTCAGCCCCCTAGTGTTATTATGGCAGGGAAGCAATCTAGATAAACAATGGTTAGAGTCCATTCGACCACAAACAGCGATCGCTGTCACTAACAATCTCTCCCGTAATGCCAGAAATCAACTGAGAAAGGCCCGGATTAAGACTTACTGGACCGGGAGAGATGGAGCGATTCAATGGACAGCAAAAAATGGATTTCAACCCTTTCTAATTAACGAGTGATGTGTACCACCAAAACCGAACAGGGAGCATGATGCACTACATAATTACTGACACTACCTAAGATTAACTCAGATAAACCCGATCGACCGTGACGACCAACAATAATTAAATCTATCCCTTCTTGCTGGGCAACTTGACAAATTTTCTGGCCCGGATCACCGATATAATAATCAGCCCGGGCTATGATATTATCCTCCTTAGCTCGATCGACTAAACCGTTTAACCAAGCTTGTAATTCCGCTTGCATTTCTTCGGTGATTTGTTGTTCTAAGGCGATCATATCGGGGGGATAACCGCCACCATAACCGATCAGATTACCATAAATAAAAGTTTCCGTGTAGGGAGTCAAAGGTTTAGACAGACTATAAATAATCCGCAACTCACTAGCGTAGGTTTTCGCTAAGAGAATAGCCGTATTCAATACCTCTGGAGTGACATCTTGATAATCCACAGCCACGAGAATTTTATTATAGAGTTTGTTGGTATCCCGATCGACTGAGAGTGTTTCCGTATTATTCATCGAATTAACCTCCTCGATAGCAGATAAAGTCAGGGTTGAAGTTAATCTTTTTTCCCACCGGCTGCCAGCAATACCCTGGGGAAATAGCCAAAAATTGCTGAAAGCTGATGACTGATAGTTGACGCTCCCCTACCTCTAGTGTGACATTTTTCGGATGATGTAGCTAAATCCCCAAAAAAATTAACAATTTGGGGAGACTCCGAGACGATACCCTAGGGTTGATTCAAGGTAGGGTTGATTCAAGGTAGGGTTGATTCAAGGTAGGGTTGATTCAAGGTAGGGTTGATTCAAGGTAGGGTTGATTCAAGGTAGGGTTGATTCATGAATCAACCCTACCCAAACCCCGGAGCGCATTAGCTTTTCGGTGGGATGCTTACAGCCAGATGCTGATACATTTGTAATCATCTAAGAGTCACCGATAATTGCTGATTGTCGGTATTTCTGCAAATGTGAGATGCACCCCTAGATTTTTTAGAAAAGTATTTATCTTAAGATACAATATGGTTGAGATTTTTTGCAGCAGAGGATCTAGTCGAATGAATGAAGATAGCAAAAATTATGAGATGCAAATTCTGGCAATGATGATCAATCAGTATTTGGATGATATGGTATCTCTGAGTGAAGAAAAATTAAACCAGCTAGAAGCAAACCGCGATCAGATTGTTTGGGATTTAGCCACAAGAATTTACAAGGAAAGTGGTCATAAAGTAGAATTTCATATAATACGAAACTTAATTAATTCTAGAATTGAAGTTATGAGATATCAGTTATTTTTCAGTCAATCCAGTCTATTGGAATCAAGGAGAATCAATGAAGAGAAAGCTATTAAAATAGCAGAACAAAAAGCTAATGCTGTTATTAACGATAAAAACAATGATGATACCGAGAAAATAACGTCACAAGACAATGAACGAAAACTGGCAATTTTTATCAAAGTTCAAGAGATAATTAGTGATCAATTAGATGTGGAAAAGTCTGAGATACATATTGATGATGAACTATTTTATTTAAAATCTAAGGAAACCCTCAGTAGTTATAGTTCTTATAGCTTTTATAGTTCTTATAGTTCTTGTAGTAATGGTTTATTAGTCTCAAATTGGGGAGGAGATAAATTTGATACGATTGAATTAATCATGGCTTTAGAAGAAGAATTCGATCTTGAACTTTCAGAAGAAAAATGCCAAGAATTTACAACAGTGAAAAAGCTAGTTGATTATCTGGCTGAAAATTTAGGCAAGTAACAATATTAATTTTTACGAAAATATCTCAAGTTATCAGCCAAATATAGCTATAATCCAATTAGAGCGAGTTCTAAACCAACAACTTATGATTAGTCGCTACATTGTCGCATGGCTACCGATGATCGTAATAGGAGTTAGTAACGGTATCCTCCGAGAAACCACCTACGGAAAACATCTCGATGAACTGCGCGCCCATCAAATTTCTACCCTGACAGGAATCCTCTTTTTTAGTCTTTATATTGGCGCTCTTGTCTATTTTTTGGGTCTAGAATCCTCCGGTCAAGCAATTACCATCGGTTTAATTTGGTTACTATTAACAGTGGGTTTTGAGTTTCTGTTCGGCCATTTTATCGCCGGTCACTCTTGGTCAAGATTAGGGCAAGATTATAATCTTTTAGCGGGACGAGTTTGGATTTTGGTTCTCTTGGTCATTACTTTTGCTCCTCTACTATTTTATCAACTTTTTTCTTAATTATGAAAGCTATTATCATTAATCGCTATGGCGATAGTAATGTTCTCCAATACATAGACATAGAAAAGCCAATTCCCCAAGCTAAGGAAGTCTTAATTAAGATTATGGCAGCGGGAATTAATCCGATTGATTGGAAGATTCGTCGGGGAATGCTCAAAATAGCCACAGGTAATAAATTTCCCCTGCAATTAGGTTTTGATTATGGGGGAATTATCGTTGAAAAAGGTAGTCAGGTGGAACAATTCCAGAGCGGAGATGAGGTTTTTGGTTTTCTCAATCAATTACCCGGTAGAACCTATGCTGAATATGCAATTATTCCCGCTTCCCTGTTAGTTAAAAAACCGCATAATCAGAGTTTTATTGAAGCTGCCGCCACTCCTTTAGCTGCTTCTACCGCTTTGCAAGTCTTGCGAGATTTTGGCAATATTCAAGCAGGAAATCGGATTTTAGTTAATGGTGCATCGGGAGGAGTGGGTAGCTTTGCCGTACAGATAGGGAAAATTTTCTCCGCAGAAGTAGATGGAGTTTGTAGTAGTAAAAATATCGATTATGTCACCTCTTTAGGAGCAGATAAAGTTATCGATTATACCCAAGAAGATTGGAGAAAAACTGAGCAGAAATATGATATAATCTTCGATGCTGTGGCTAAGTCTTCTTTTTGGCACTGTCGTCAGCTTTTAAAACCCCAAGGCACCTATATAACCACCCTCCCAAATCCCGGAATTATCTTCCTAAATTATCTCGGTGCTTGGTTGCCCCAAAAAGGGAAACTGATATTTTTTGCTCAAGCACAAGCGTCTGACTGGCAATTTCTCAAAGAAGCGATCGAATCGGGAAAATTAACTGTTAGAATCGATCGCACCTATACTTTTTCCCAGGTGGTAGAAGCTCATAATTATAGTGAATCGGAAAGAGTGCGCGGAAAAATAGTCCTGATCCCCGATTAAGGATAAATAGTTAGGGTTTGCTGAATAAATCTGAAAACCTTGTTGGGTAACACTTTTAGACCTTTTGTCAATCAAAAAGTACCAGATATGGGAGTGATCGGGGGGAAAATCCCTGGACTTTTTCCCTGAAAATTAGGTAATTAACCCCCTGAAAATGGGTAAAACCCTACACCCCACACCCCACACCCCACACCCTGTCCCCACCAACAAACTTTTTGCTGCAAACCCTAAATAGTTAGGGATTTTCCCGATTTTTTGGGGAACGAGTAAATAGTTTTAAGTAAGTAGAAACAGAGAATTCCTTAATTGGGAAGGTGATAAAAGTCAAGGGATTAATAGTAATAATAATATTGCGGCTATCCCTCTGTACCGCCTTGATAATCTGTTTAGCCACCCAATCGGCGGACATAATACCCAGAGGATTTAAATTACTCTTAAAAGGGCCAAGAATTAGCTTTCTTACCACACAGGGGGCATCTAAACGACGCAGGGTAATCATATCACCGATCGCTCGTTTACTGAGTTCGTAGAGGGGACTAAAGGCAGGATTAACCTCTGCTTCCGAGGTATTCACCCAGACTTCCTTGCGGGCAATTTGCTCGTTAGTGCGGACAGTTTTGAAGAATAATTCCATTAAACGCCAGACGGAAAAAGTATTCACTTGGTAGGCTAATTCGATCGCTTCTGGGGTTCTTTGGCCGTGGACATTAACGCCATGATTTAAAATCAGTATATCTACAGACCTAAATAAGTCCTCAAGTTGCGTTTCTTCACCGATTTGCCATTTCACGGTTTTTACAGGTACTGATTCGCCGTTAATTTCAATAGCGATCGCATTCTCCCTGGAAGTGAGCGCGATTACCTTAGCTCCTTTCAGTTGTAGGTACTTTAACAGCGATCGCCCTAAGGTTCCATTCGCTCCGGTAATGGCGATCGTTTTACCCTTAAGAGAAAGTGCCGTCCCCATCAATTTATCCATAAAGGTGAAAGTTCCACAATAATAAGCCTTTTGGTTATCAAAATGGTGTCGCCAGTGGTAGGTACGATTAACGCGCCATTGAGCCGGTAAACTCTCAAATTGCCCCGGACGATGGGTTAAATCGGTTAATTCCTCCAGATTGGCGATGCCTAAACCTCGACCGATCGCCGTACTGAGAAAAGTCAAAGTATAAAGGGAACCTAACCAACCCAACCAAGGGCGATCGAACCCCCAAGAGTAGGCCAGTAGTACAGGTAAAACACTGGCAGCCAACATCACCAAGGCCTCTGGTACATCATTGTACCAGTGCGCCCGACGATAAATTTCCTCGCTCATTACCGACAGATCGGGACGAAAAACCCGATGATGCCAGACGTGCAGACGATAAAGGGGCTGCCAATGGTGGGCCAGAGCATGATAGCTATCACGCACGATCTCCACCCAAATAATTGAGCCACAAATCAGTCCGACACAGAGGAGCAGGTTTGACATAGGGGATAAATGTTAAATTTTCTCAACGAATGTAAACAGAGCAATCTTAGCCGAAAAAGCGCATTTATCGGGCAAAAAAAACCAATAGCCTGAAAAACTAGGGTTTCTTTCCCGAAAAAACTTAAGATTCTGTTAAAAATTTTAACAATTTTCGGTAAAATAAAGCAAGAAACAAGCGTCTACTGGAACAGTTACTTAACCTGAGTCGATTATGGCAGAAAATTATTGGTCGCGAGAGGATGATAACGAAGAATTAGACCCGATTGGTTCCCTCCTATCTGACTGGTCCGATCCCGAAGATGAGGAGGACGAATTTAGGAGCGAAATTTTTCAAGGCCGATCGGGACGCAGACAGAAAGCGGCTTTTAGCCTCATGGCGATCTGGACAATAATTATCGGACTTCATTGGCTTAGTTGGGGTTATTGGGCAATTATCGCCTTAACTATGGTACTATCGGGGCAAGCTTTGCGGCTGCTGTTCACCAAACCAGAAACGCCGCCAATTCCCTTACTGGATAAGGATTTAGCCTCTGTACCTAGGGTGTCCCTCTTAGTAGCGGCCAAAAATGAAGAAACCGTAATCACGAAACTGGTTAATTATCTCTGTCATCTAGACTATCCCCAAGATAAGTTAGAAGTTTGGATCGTCGATGACTATAGTACCGATAACACCGGTGCAATTCTCGATCGCCTTGCTTTAGAATATCCCCAATTACAAATTCTCCATCGTCCTGCTAATGCCGGAGGTGGCAAATCCGGCGCCTTGAATCAGGTTTTATCCCTGACTAACGGGGAAATTATCGGCGTATTCGATGCCGATGCGGGATTATCCGCCGATTTACTGCGTCATGTCGTCCCAATGTTCGACGATCGAGAAGTAGGTGCGGTACAGGTGCGAAAAGCGATCGCCAATGCCGCCGAAAACTTCTGGACAAAGGGACAAGCGGTAGAAATGATCTTTGATAGTTGTTTCCAACAGCAACGGATCGCAGTGGGAGGGATCGGAGAATTGCGCGGAAATGGTCAATTTGTCCGACGTAGTGCCTTAAATCGTTGCGGGGGTTGGAATGAACAAACGATCACCGACGATCTTGATTTAACTATTCGTCTCCATATCGATAATTGGAAAATTAATATCTTAAATTTTCCCGCAGTAGCGGAAGAAGGGGTGACAACTGCGATCGCTTTATGGCATCAGCGCAATCGTTGGGCCGAAGGTGGTTTTCAGCGTTATCTCGACTATTGGAAAGCGATTTTAAAGTCTCCCATGCCTTGGCCGAAAAAGTTTGATTTAATTGCTTTTTTGATCGTTCAATATATCTTACCTGCGGCCGCTATTCCCGATCTTTTAATCACTATTACCCAGCATCAAGCTCCGATTTTAACTCCTTTAACTGGTTTGGCTCTTTCCCTTTCTCTCTGGGGGATGGTGACAGGATTAATCCGAGTTAATACGGGTAAAAAATTCACTTTCGCTCTTGGTTTGGACATCCTTGCTCAAACCATTCGCGGCATGATTTATATGATGCACTGGTTTATTATTATTCCCAGTGTCAGCCTGCGGATGGCTTTGCGTCCTAAACGTTTAAAATGGGTGAAAACCGTTCATCTGGGGGAACATCTCAGCGCCGAAGTTTAATTTTCGAGGATAGACTCCCAAAACTTTGGACTTATCAGGACTGAAATCCCATGTCAGTAAAGGTTACAGCCTTTGGAAACCCCTTTGGGAAAAATTTCCAATTTCCTTAATCATGCTTGCTACCAATAATGTGTTAATTTAGATACAGAATTGAATTCCGTGACAGCACTGGGGTGGCGAAAAGCGCTCGCTCCAGTTTTTTTTCTCGAGAAAACGGGTTTCTTCAAGAAACCCGTTTTCTGTAGTTTTTTTTGCGGGAAGCATCCCCCTCTCCTCGTAGGTTAAGGGGGTGAGATCATAACAATCCGTTGCCAAAACCGACTTTTCAGAATACAATAGAGAAGAGTAGTCATTCATCACTCAGATTAGTTAAGATGATATTACATGACTAATAATATTGACCACGATCGCTTATTTAAGGAGTTAATCTCCACCTTTTTTATCGAATTTATTGAGTTATTTTTTCCTCAATTGATAGATTATTTAGATAGGGACTCGATTACTTTTTTAGACAAAGAAGTATTTACCGATGTCACGGAAGGAGAAAGACATGAAAGCGATTTAGTCGCACAGGTTAAGTTTCGCGGAAAAGAATCGTTTTTTCTGATTCATCTGGAGGCGCAGGAAAGTTCCCGAAAGTGGTTTAACCGGCGAATGTTTACTTATTTTGCTCGCTTTCATGAGAAATTTGTCTTACCGATTTATCCGATTGTAATTTTTTCTTATTCAAAGCCAAAAAGAGCAGCGATTAGTCAATATGTAGTCGATTTTCCCGATTTTAAGGTGTTAGAATTTAACTATCAAGTAGTGCAGTTAAATCGATTAAATTGGCGAGATTTTCTCAATCAACCGAATCCGGTTGCTTCAGCTTTGATGGCCAAGATGAACATTGCCGAGAAAGAGCGAGCAAAAGTTAAGGCGGAATGTCTGCGCTTGTTAATTACTTTAAAGTTAAATCCTGCAAAAATGCAATTAATTTCTGGATTTATTGATACTTATCTCAATCTAAATCCGGTCGAAGAGATACAATTTCAACAAGAGATTAGCACATTTAGTCAACCCGTACAGGAGGGAGTTATGCAAATTACCACCAGTTGGATGCGTCAAGGTATCGAACTAGGTATTGAACAAGGTATCGAACTAGGTATCGAACGCGGTATCGAACAAGGTATTGAACGCGGTATTGAACGCGGTATCGAACAAGGTATTGAACAAGGTATTGAACGCGGTATCGAACAAGGTATTGAACAAGGTATCGAACAAGGTATTGAACGCGAAAAGACATTGATTCTTCGTCAACTTAAACGAAAGTTAGGGGAGATTAATCCTTCATTGGAAACTAAAATTATGGAGTTAAGTATTGATGATGTAGAAGCATTAGGAGAAGCTTTATTCGATTTCTCTACGGTTGAAGATTTAATCAATTGGTTAAATACTTTATAATGCTTGTAATTTCGAGGGAGTTATGCAAATTACCACCAGTTGGATGCGTCAAGGTATTGAACTAGGTATTGAACAAGGTATTGAACAAGGTATCGAACAAGGTATTGAACAAGGTATCGAACAAGGTATCGAACGCGGTATCGAACAAGGTATCGAACAAGGTATTGAACAAGGTATTGAACGGGAAAAGACATTGATTCTTCGTCAAATTAAACGCAAGTTAGGGGAGATTAATCCTTCATTGGAAACTAAAATTATGGAGTTAAGTATTGATGATGTAGAAGTATTAGGAGAAGCTTTATTCGATTTCTCTACGGTTGAAGATTTAATCAATTGGTTAAATACTTTAACTGCCTAGCTTTGACGTTAGCGATCGCATCTTCGCAACAACCCGCTAAAATTGTCATTATCAGGGAGTAATTGAGAACCACAGAAAACGGGTTTCTCGGAGAAACCCGTTTTCTGAACTTCTGGAGAAAGGTTAACACGGAAAGTATCCCCCTCTCCTCGTAAGTTAAGGGGGTAAGGTCATAACAATCCGTTGCCAAAACCGACTTTTCAGAATACAATACAGAAGAGTAGTCATTCATCACTCAGATTAGTTAAGATGATATTACATGACTAATAATATTGACCATGATCGCTTATTTAAGGAGTTAATCTCTACCTTTTTTATCGAATTTATTGAGTTGTTTTTCCCTCAATTGATCGATTATTTAGATAGGGACTCGATTACTTTTTTAGACAAAGAAGTATTTACCGATGTCACCGAAGGAGAAAGGTATGAAAGCGATTTAGTCGCACAAGTTAAGTTTCGAGGAAAAGAATCTTTTTTTCTGATTCATGTGGAGGCGCAGGAAAGTTCCCGCCAGTGGTTTAATCGGCGAATGTTTACTTATTTTGCTCGCTTTCATGAGAAATTTGTCTTACCGATTTATCCGATTGTAATTTTTTCTTATTCAAAGCCAAAAAGAGAAGCGATTAGTCAATATGTAGTCGATTTTCCCGATTTTAAGGTGTTAGAATTTAACTATCAAGTAGTGCAGTTAAATCGATTAAATTGGCGAGATTTTCTTAATCAACCGAATCCGGTTGCTTCAGCTTTGATGGCGAAGATGAACATTGCCGAGAAAGAGCGAGCCAAGGTAAAAGCGGAATGTCTGCGCTTGTTAATTACTTTAAAGTTAAATCCTGCAAAAATGCAATTAATTTCTGGATTTATTGATACATATCTCAATCTAAATCCAGTGGAAGAGAGACAATTTCAAGAAGAGATTAGCACATTTAGTCAACCCGTACAGGAGGGAGTTATGCAAATTACCACCAGTTGGATGCGTCAAGGTATTGAACAAGGTATCGAA
>VYLH01000231.1_pt1 | contig 13448 bp, 14 predicted proteins | sample 5114361 | NCBI WGS metagenome assembly VYLH01 (sample SAMN12291772, study PRJNA351875) | freshwater metagenome | isolation source: freshwater lake | place: USA: Michigan, Kent Lake | collected 2013-08-15
TAAACTAATAAAACGGAGAGCCTATGGCTTGAGAAACTTTCGGAATTTTTGGGTTAGAAGTATGTTGTCTTGGCATCTTGTATGTTGATTTAGCATAAAGAGTAACGAAGAGCCTCAGTTTTTAATAACCAGATTTAGGATCAGCATTTGCTTGGCTAATTCCAGAGCGGCGATCGCCAGTTATCTTCTCACAGTAGAGAAATGGTCTAGAAATACCCCTAATGAATCATCCGTCTCAAGATAGTCAAGTAGGGTTTTCTATGGTTACAAAATTATGTCAACAATAATAAATTGGCGGCTGTTCCCCGTCAGATAAGGGTGGAAGGTGATGGGATATGAACCTTCGTATTCTCTCAAAAAGTCAAGGTATATATTTGATTGGCTATTGATACAAACACTGGAGAAGTTATTGGTTTTTATCTAGGGTTTGCTGAATAAATCTAAAAACCTTGTTGGGTAAGACTTTTAGACTTTTTGTCAATCAAAAAGTACCGGAATGGGAGTGATCAGAGGTAAAATCCCTGGACTTTTTCCCTGAAAATTAGGTAACTGACTACCTCAAAATCGGTAAAACCCTACACCCCACACCCCACACCCTGCCCCCACCAACAAACTTTTTCAGCAGACCCTAAATAATACTTTTCGACAACGGGTTTTCCGGTTAGTGAGAGAGAGTCTATCGTTCTCTAAAAAAATGGAGAATCACCTTGGGTATCCCTTTGGTATTTTATCCATGACTACAATACCCAAGGAAGTAAAGGTTAAGCCGTCATCACTACTTCTGAATCAGCACCAAATTAGGTTACACTTCATCTTGATGAGAAACGCCCTCAAGGAGCAGCGAGTCTCATAATCGCTACAATAATAGATAAAATCCTAATTGCGAGGAAAGCCTATCGATACCATCTTCGGCAATACCCAGGGACTGAAAGCCAGTCAGATGAAACAGCTACAAAGGCTGTACCATGAACGCTTGCCTATTGATACTCTCACCACCCCAGAATTCGCCCAAAGACTGGCGGCTATCAGTACCGATATCCATCAACCCCTCTGCACCTATATCAACCGTCGCGGCCAGGTAATTCGTGTGGGAGTGGGAACCCCCCGACAAACCCAATTTTCTCTCTTGGAACTACCCCGCTACGGTTCCGAACGTCTTTGCGGAATTCGTTGTATCGCCACGGAACTCAAGCAGGAACCGCCAAAAGAATCCAGTTTAACCGCCATGGCTTTGCAAAGATTAGACGCGCTGGTGATCTTAACATTAACCGGTACAGGCATGATCCGTCGCGGTGGTGGGGCGACCGGTTATGTGGAGCAAGTCTATCTGGCGCATCTCATACCACAAAGTCAAACAAATGTCAATAGTAATATATACTGGTCTGTCTCCCCTCCCTTAAATCTAGAGGATTTAAGCAAACAGGACTTTTTAGAGTTAGTGGAAGGACTAGAGGCGGAGTTTCAGCGAGAATTTACCGCTATAACCGTTGATAAAGCCGAAGATCGGGTACTATTGGTTGGTTTGATCACCGACGATATCAGCGATCGCCAGTTTGAGGACGGTTTAAGTGAATTAGAGCGTTTAGTTGATACCGCCGGGGGTAAAGTTTTGCAAGTCACCCGACAAAAACGGGATCATCCCCATCCTCAAACAGTGATCGGTTCGGGAAAAGTGGCAGAAATCGCCCTACAGGTGCAAACTTCGGGGGCTAATTTAGTTGTATTCAATCGCGACCTTTCTCCCGCCCAAATTCGCAATCTAGAGAACCAAATCGGGGTGAGAGTGGTCGATCGCACCGAGGTAATCCTGGATATTTTCGCCCAACGGGCCCAATCGCAAGCGGGTAAACTACAGGTAGAATTAGCCCAATTAGAATACACTTTACCCCGTCTCACCGGGCGCGGATTAGCTATGTCGAGATTAGGGGGAGGAATTGGCACTCGCGGACCGGGGGAGACAAAATTAGAAACAGAACGCCGAACTATTCAACGTCGTTTATCCCGTCTCCAGGATGAGGTGGATCAACTGCAAGCTCATCGTTCCCGTTTACGCAAACAACGGCAAAAACAAGATGTAGCCAGTGTGGCGATCGTCGGCTACACCAATGCGGGAAAATCTACTTTAATTAATGCTCTCACCGCTGCCGAAGTTTATACCGCCGATCAACTGTTTGCTACCCTCGATCCCACCACCCGACGCTTAACTATTACCGATCCCCTCACCCAAGTCTCTCACACCCTGTTACTAACCGATACGGTGGGTTTTATCCACGAATTACCCCCCTCGCTGGTGGATGCTTTTCGGGCAACTTTAGAGGAAGTAACGGAAGCAGACGCATTACTCCATCTGGTGGATCTCTCCCATCCAGCTTGGGAAAGTCAGATTGCCTCGGTGTTAAAAATCCTCTCGGAGATGCCGATTCAAACTGGTCCAATGTTAATGGTGTTTAATAAGTTGGATCAGGTAAAAAGCGACGATTTGGAAATAGCTAAGGAAAAATATCCCCAAGCTGTTTTTATCTCGGCTATTCGTCGCCTAGGATTGGAAACTTTAAAACAAAAGTTAATCGATTTAATTGCTTAAGTATAGCAGTAAGCTGTCAGTATTCAGGAGACAGGAGACAGGAGTTAGGAGTCAGTATTCAGGAGTCAGGAGATTATTTTTATTTATTCTTACCACTTCCTAATTCCCACTTCCTAATTCCCACGGCTCTTCTGGTTTCTGTGTGGAAACGAGGTCTATACTGATAGTTTATTTAACCAAATAGTCCTAAAAGTCTTTCCCAGTAAACATTTCACGATTTCATAAGCAAAAATTATCATAATTCCCACTTCCTAATTCCTAATTTATAATTCCCACTTCCCACTCTCCCATACCTTTTAAACAGGATTTTGTATCAGTTATTCAGTTATTATAACTATCATCTATTAGCCCCAAGATAAATTAACTCGGTATCGGGACGCTTACCAAAGATTTTTTCGGAATAGTGTAAAAGCTCATCATTTTTGATTAACTTCAAAAACTCGTCATTGTCAAGAAATAGTTTCCAGCGATTAGTCACATCCATCTGTTGAGCATTGCCAGTAAAGTTCTGCTTTTCAAAGGAACTGCCACCACCATAACTACTAACATAATTTAAGCCAGCATCAGAAAACTCTAGATTAAGAGCGGCGGAAATTTCTGGCTCTTCGGTAATTGTTATGCAATGGACGGGGGTTATAAGGGATGGAACCCTTATATAGAAAGGCATTTAGCGATTTTTGTCAATTGTTTTTTATCTAGAGCGAACTAATCATCTCGACGATAACTAATATCAGAAAACCATAGATTGTAATTAATAATAACCTTGTTATTACTTAGATAGCTAGTTTCTTCAAGGAATTCTTTGGCGTATTCAATCCACATATCAGTCAGAGACATTCCTTTTGTCTTGACAGATAAAAATCCCTTTTTCAAACGACTGGCAATCAGATTAAACGTATCTCTGAGTAAAAGTACATCGTACCTAAGTAGGGAGGCACAATTATTTGTAGGATGGGTTAGCGGTAGCGTAACATAATCGGGCGTTGGGTTTCATGCTTCAACCCAACCTACGTTCATCTTATATTTAATTCCACCTTTTTGCTCAGTTATTTTGGCAATACTATGGTCTTCGTAGCTATACAAAAAACAGTTTTTAGTCTTGAAATTTCCCCAAGCTTCCTCTCGAAAACCCATAAGGGTTGAAGTGTAGATGAAAATGCCTAAAAGGACTGATACTAACATTAACATTATTCGGAAAATAAGAATCTTGTTCTTGCGCTCTAATCCAATTTAACACCGCATGATTACCACTACGTTTCAAACCGATAAAACGAATTTCTCTTTGATTGATGACTTTTTCTAGTTGATCTTTTTGAGTTAGAGTACGCCAGAAATCCCAGGCATCATAGACTAAATCACGCTTTACTTTTCTTAAGTTATTTAGTAAATCCTCGGCTGGTTTTGAACGCTCATTTATCTAACTCATTAGTTCAATCCTCGGCTAAATCATAAATTGAAAAACTATGCAAACAATCTTTCAGCGCATAGGCTACCTGTTGTTGTTCCTCGCAGCTTAAATCGGGGAACATAGGCAAAGATAACACTTTTTCACTGGCCAATTCAGCCATGGGTAAATCACCTTTTTTATAGCCTAAATACTGATAAACCGGCTGTAAATGTAGGGGAATCGGATAATAAACCATGGATAGGACATCTTTTTCCTGCAAAGCTGCCCGAATTTGGTCACGATTTTCCGTTAGGATTGTGTACTGATTCCAAACGTGCTTACCCCCAGCTAAAGCGGTAGGTAAAGTGATATTAGGCAAGGGTTGCAGTAATTCTCGATAACGTTGGGCAATCTCGATCCGTTGATTATTCCAAAAATCGAGATATTTTAGCTTAATTTGCAAAATAACCGCTTGAATGGCATCTAAGCGGCTATTTACCCCGATTACCTCGTGGAGATAACGCACCTTGCTGCCGTGTTCTTTAATCATGCGAATTTGTGCCGCTAACTCGGGGTTATTGGTGGTAATTGCGCCACCATCGCCACAACCGCCTAAATTTTTGGTAGGAAAGAAGCTAAAACAGCCAATATCGCCGATACTCCCCACTTTCTGCCCATGCCATTCTGCTCCCGTTGCCTGAGCGCAATCCTCGATTACAAATAAATTATGGGAACGAGCGAAATTTACTACCTCAGACATATTGACAGATTGCCCAAAAAGGTGTACTGGGATAATCGCTTTAGTCTGGGGAGTAAGCGCTTTTTCCAACAGTGCCACATCGAGGTTAAAAGTATTAATATCGATATCGACAAAAACCGGCACTGCCCCGACTAAATTAATCGCTTCGGCGGTGGCAATAAAAGAAAAAGTGGAAGTAATTACTTCATCCCCCGCTTGAATACCGAGGGCGCGCAGTGCCAGATAAAGGGCATCGGTTCCCGAATTACAGGCAACACAATCGCTAACACCGTGATAGAGGGCAAATTGTCGTTCTAATTCGCTCACAACTTCACCGCCAATATAGCGCCCAGAACGGAGGATTTCTAAAACGGCATGGTTAGCTTCTTCGCTGATGACTTGGTATTGACGGGATAAATCGACGGGGGGAATTGTACTCACGCGCTTTCACTCAAATTAGAGACTAATCGGGATTTGTTGGGGAAAAGAAGGAATAATTAGTCAAAAATAATTATAAACTTGCTATTTATAGATTAAGTATTGTTGTAATTTGTTTCTTTTATTTTTATGGATGGATTAGTAGAACTAAATCTGGTGGATTTGGGTTGGGCTTTGGGGATGATGGGTATTTGTTTAATCCTCTCCCGTTGGTCAAATTTAGCTCTAGAGGGACAATTATTATTGGCGACTGGTCGATCGATCCTGCAATTATTAGTGGTAGGCTACGTTATCGCCGTTATTTTTTCCCTGGATAATCCTCTGGCCGTGCTGGGGATTTTGGCAGTAATGATGACTATTGCGACTATTGTTGCTAAAAATCGCATCGATAGCCGAGATAAAGGCTTATTACCCCTAGTTTTTGGCTCTCTGTTGATTAGTAGCTGTCTAACTTTAGGTTATGCGATCGCTTTAATTATTCAACCAGAACAATGGTACTCGCCCCAATACTTAATTCCCTTGACGGGGATGGTGTTAGGGCAAGCGATGAATAGTGCCTCTTTAGCCGGGGAGAGATTAAGCAGTGCCATTAAAAGTCACCGTTTGGAAATCGAAACCCATCTTTGTTTAGGGGCAACCCCTCAACAAGCGATCGCAGCTTATCAAAAAGAAGCGATTCGAGCTAGTTTAATACCCACCCTCAATCAGATGATGGTGGTGGGTTTAGTCAGTTTACCCGGAATGTTCACCGGACAGGTATTGGCAGGAAGTGAACCTTTAAACGCCGCTTCCTACCAGATACTGATCCTGTTTATGATTGCCCTAGCTAACCTAATCACCGCTCAATTGGTGACAGAGGGAATCTATCGGCGCTTTTTCAGTGAGAATTTATCACTGCTCAGTTAACAGTTATCAGTTATCAGTTATCAGTTATCACTAACCACTCCTGACTCCTAATTAACGCCCACTGTTCACTGTTTACTGATCACTGATTTAGCCTTTCCACTTGCTGGCGACGACTTCAGCGAGATCAACCACCCGTTGGGAGTAACCCCATTCGTTATCGTACCAAGCGATAACTTTTACCATATCGCCACCCATCACCATGGTGAGACTAGCATCGATGATCGAGGAGGCATCAACACCGCGATAATCAGAGGAAACGAGGGGTAAATCATTATATTCGAGAATTCCTTTCAAAGAATTTTCCGAAGCTTCTTTGAGGACTTCGTTTACCTGTTCCGCGATCGTACTTTTTTCCACTTGCGCCACTAAATCCACCACAGAAACGTTAGGAGTGGGTACACGCAGAGCGATCCCGTTAAGTTTCCCTTTCATGTCGGGGATAACTAAGGCTACAGCTTTAGCGGCACCGGTGGAGGTGGGAACGATGTTAACGGCAGCGGCGCGAGCGCGACGGAGATCCCGGTGACTAGCATCAAGAATGCGTTGATCACCAGTGTAACTGTGGGTGGTGGTCATCGTCCCTTTGATGATGCCGAAGTTTTCGTGAATCACTTTGACGACAGGAGCAAGACAGTTGGTGGTACAACTGGCATTGCTGATGACATTGTATTTATCGTGTTCGTATTCGTGAGCGTTGACACCAACCACATAGGTTCCCACACCCGAACCTTTACCCGGTGCGGTAATGAGGACTTTTTTAGCTCCTGCGACAATATGCTTAGAAGCGCCCTCTTCATCGACGAAAACACCGGTAGCTTCGATCACTAAATCTACACCCCATTCTGCCCAGGGCAGATTGAGGGGATTGCGATCGGAATAACATTTAATGGTTTTACCGTTAACAATTAAAGAATTATCATCGGCATCGATATTAGCGTTAAGTTTGCCTAACATCGAGTCATATTTGAGCAGGTGAGCGTTACTACGGGGATCGGATGTATCATTGATCCCCACTACCTCCAAGCCACTATCAGTCCGTCCTAACCAACATCTTAGGAAATTACGTCCAATCCGTCCGAAACCATTGATCGCTACTCTAATCACTGCTGCTTGCCCTCTACGTTTTAGTGCAATACATAAAAAAATAATTAATGTTCCCAATCATACCTTAAAGGTTGAACTTTACGATCCCGATCGAAAATAATTTATTAGCTCACCATTCAGGAGAGTAGGAGACGGGAGACAGGAGACTCCGAGACAGGGGACTCCGAGACAGGGGACAGGAGATTATTTTTATTTATTCTCCTCACCTCCCCACACCCCACACCCACACCCTACACCCTACACCCTACACCCCACACCCCACACCCCACACCCTACACCCCACACCCCACACCCCACACCCCACACCCACACCCCACACCCCAAAAAAAGGGAATTGGGAGAAAAAATTTTAATTCTGCGTCAAGGATGTTGCAAGGTGACTGGGCAACACTTGGGAATTCTGCTCAAATGCCCCTATCATGAGGTTGACTTTACTACCGATCGAGTTTAAAACTTATATAATTGTGGGTCTGAGGAGTGAAAAAAGTGAAAAAAGTTAATTTTAACGGCCAACCTTTCCATTTTATCGGTATTGGCGGTATTGGGATGTCAGCCCTCGCTTATATCTTAGCCAAGCGCAATTTACCTGTGTCTGGCTCCGATTTACGTCCTACTCATATCACCCAAAGGCTACAGGGAGCGGGAGCGCAGATTTTCCACCGTCAAGAGGCAAATAATTTAGCTTTATTTCATTCTCCAGGCCCTCAAAACAGTAGCCAAACAGTTCCGCAAGTAATCTGCTCCACGGCGATTAATGACCATAACAAGGAATATCAAGCGGCCAGAGACTTAGGATACCCAATTTTTCACCGTAGCGACGTTTTAGCGGCTTTAATCGCTGATTACGACAGTATCGCCGTCGCCGGCACCCACGGAAAAACCACCACTAGCAGCCTAATCGGTTACGTTTTGTTAGAAGCGGGATTAGACCCCACGATCATTGTCGGTGGTGAGGTGGACGCTTGGGAAGGTAACGCTCGTCTTGGTCAAGGGCGTTTTTTAGTGGCAGAGGCCGATGAGTCCGATGGTTCCCTAACCAAGCACGCCCCGAAAATCGGCGTAATCACCAATATTGAGCTAGATCACCCGGATCATTACCAGAATTTAAGCGAAGTTATCGATACTTTCCATGAATTCGCCCATCAGTGCCAGATTTTAGTCGCTTGTTTAGATTGTGACACGATCGCCGAGCATTTCCGTCCGACGATTAGTTATAGTCTCGATCCCGAAAAAGGTGCCGATTACACCGTCAGCGAGATTATCTATGAACAGGGAATGATGAAAGCTTCCGTCTGGGAAAAGGGTAGTTATTTGGGACAAATGGAAGTGAAAATCCCCGGGCAACATAATATTAGTAATGCTTTGGCAGTGGTGGCCATCGGACGTTATCTCGGTTTAGAATTTGCCGTTATTGCCGATGCGATCGCTACTTTTGCCGGGGCAAAACGCCGTTTTGAACACAAGGGAGAAGCAAACGGCATTACTTTTATTGATGATTATGCCCACCATCCTAGCGAATTGTTGGCTACTTTAGCGGCGGCAAAATTAAAGGTAGAAGGCAAACAGTACCAACGTTCGATCGCTATTTTCCAACCCCATCGTTACAGTCGCACCACTGCCTTTTTGGAGGAATTCGGAGCCGCTTTCAGTTCCGCCGATGTGGTAGTCTTAACGGATATTTATAGTGCCGGGGAAGTGAATATCAATCACGTCACCGGGCAGCAAGTGGCTGAACAGGTGAAAAAACACCATAAAAACGCCTACTATCACCCTGAATTGAGTTCTTTAAGTCAATTCCTGCTAGAAATTCTCCAACCAGGGGATCTAGCTCTGTTCCTCGGCGCTGGCAATCTCAATCAAGTTATCCCCGAAATGCTTACTCTTTACCGCGAACAATTAGCAGTTAGAGTATAGGAGCTAGGGAATGGGGAAATGGGGAGATAGGGAGATAGGGAAATTTCAGCTAAATTCCCCACTACCCCAAAACCCTAAAACCCCAACCCTCAACACCCAACACCCAAAACCCTAAAACCCCAACCCCGAGCTAGGGAATGGGGAAATGGGGAGATAGGGAGATAGGGAAATTTCAGCTAAATTCCCCACTACCCCAAAACCCTAAAACCTCAACCCTCAACACCCAACACCCAAAACCCTAAAACCCCAACCCCCAACCCCTAAAACCCTATGATTAAAACCTCTGTTTCTCTAGCTGATTTCACTTCCTACCGGGTGGGGGGAAGAGCGCAATGGTATGCCGAACCAGTTAATCTAGAGGAATTAAGAGAAGTGTTCGCTTGGTTGCGATCGCAAGATTTACCCTTGACTGTTTTGGGGGCTGGTTCAAATTTACTAATCAGCGATCGAGGTTTACCCGGACTTGTCCTCAATACTCGCCATCTGCGATCGAGTTGTTTTGATGCCGAAACTGCTACGATTACAGCAGCGGCGGGGGAACCCCTGCCAAAAATAGCTTGGAGAGCGGCAAAAAGGGGCTGGAGGGGCCTAGAATGGGCGGTGGGTATCCCCGGTACGGTGGGGGGTGCTGTGGTCATGAATGCGGGGGCGCACACCTCCTGTGTGGCGGATCGATTAGTGCGGGCGCTGGTATTAAATCCCGATGGTCAGTTAGAAACTGTAAGCAAAGAAGATTTAAATTATAGTTATCGCAGTTCTTCTCTGCAAGGGGATCAACGTTTAGTTATCGAAGCTACATTTCAGTTAGAAGCTACCGATAATTGCGAGGAAATAATGGCAATTACTACCCATAATTTACGCCATCGCAAAAGTACCCAACCCTATGATCGTCCCAGTTGTGGTAGCGTTTTCCGCAATCCTAAACCGCAATTTGCCGGGGCTTTAATTGAGGAAATGGGATTAAAAGGTTATCAAATTGGTGGAGCGCAAGTATCAGAATTACACGCTAATTTTATCCTGAATATTGGTTCGGCAAAAGCCTCGGATATTCTGCGTTTAATTCGTCATGTGCAGGAACAAGTGTTCGATCGCTGGTCTCTCTGGTTAGAACCAGAAGTGAAAGTTTTAGGGGAATTTGACGGGATTTAATTATTTTTCTCGATAACGGTTGAACTCAGCCGCGATGGGCTGGAGTGCGACGGCAGATATTTTTATAATCCTCTAGCATGGTGCGTTCCCCAAAATCTATTGGTGGGGCAGTAGGAGCCACATTAGGGAACGCACCCTACAAGATTGCGATCATACTATTTTTAATATATCTCGTGGGTGGTGCGTTACATTTAATTAACGCACCCTACGCGATCGCCGATCGCACTGATAGCCGTTTGACTTTGATATTGCCAATTGTCTGCTCTGCTTGCCATAGATCGTATTGCATTTGCTGATTGAGCCAACTTTCAGGAGATGTATCGAAAGCTTTCCCTAAGCGAATTGCCATTTCGGGGCTAATACCTGCCCTACCATTTAAGATGGCAGATAGGGTTTTTCGACTTACACCCAATGCTTCAGCAGCCTCAGTCACAGTCAGATTCAAAGGTTCGAGACAAAGTTCTTTAAGAACTTCACCAGGATGTGGTGGATTATGCATTTTCATCAGTGGTAGTCCTCAAGATCGACATCACAAGCATCAACACCGTCAAAGGTGAAAGTGATCCGCCAGTTTCCAGATACTCTCACCGTCCAGGTTCCTTTACGTTGCCCTGCCAGTTCATGAAGTACCAATCCGGGTAAGCAATTATTGTAGGTTGGGTTGACGCAAGGAAACCCAACAAAGAGTAACCTTTGGGGTGGTTGGGTTTCGCTTTTTCAAGCGAATTAAGCTATTTTCGCCTCAGTATTGTTTCGCTCAACCTAACCTACGAGGCTATTTTTAATATATCTCGTGGGTAGTGCGTTACGACGGATTGCTAGTCCTAAGTAAGAGCAGAGATTGTCGCCGTCTAACGCACCCTACTGGACTATTGATTATACGGAAACTTTCCGTATATCACGCCCAAAAGCGTGTTATCCAGATTAGCCTACTGCTAGTGGAGCGGTAGGAGCCACATTAGGGAACGCACCCTACAAGATCGGCGATCACACTGATTAGCTTTCGTCGGTCGGAGTGCATTGGGGTTGTTATGCTGTGTCACCAACAGATATGATGCGCCAATCACCTTATGGAATAAACAACCGACCAGCCCCCATATAGTCTTGGATATCGATCACAATTTCTACAAGCCTTTCAACGCAGCGTTCTCGATAGTCAGATTCATTGACCCTATCCGGATCGCCAATCGTAATGATCGGAAATGAAGTCGGTTGATTTTCTTCACGCATTACTTGTTCCAACGAGTCTTCACCCTTCGCATTCCGGTTTGCCGTAAGTAAGAGCATCCCGTTGGTTTGGGCAAATCTCCAAACTACTCGATCATTGCTGTCTGCGGGTAAGCCAACGTCTTCAAATGTCCTCAACCGAATTAGAGCGAGATCTAATAACCCGCTAACAACAAGACTTCCAGAGATCAGAATTGCCTGCCGATTCAAGTTGTAATCAGCCAGAACAATCATTGCTTCTTCGCTTCCCGCTTTGCTCTCCGTTCCTGAAGTTTAGCTCTAACCGCTTCATAGCCTGGACGAGGAGGAGTAGCAGCGATCCGAGCAAAACGTTCGCGATTCCTCTCTTCCCAAAATTGTTTAGTTTCTGCGGCAGTCTTTAAAACCTCCTGATATTCCGCTTCCACTTCTGTTCGATGTGTTTCAATGTAGGAAAGGGCAGCATGAATCTGAGCATCTGTAAGATTGAAGGCATCACGAATAAACTTGGGTGGATACTGAGCTTTGAGATAATCGATTACGTCATACAGAGTAATACGAGTATCCGCAATTGTAAGCCCTCGCTCTGTGCGGATTATAGCTGTTTGTCCATTCGATGCCAGTGCCATAGCAGTCTTAGCTTTTAATCATTTAATTCCATAGTAGCGCACAAAAAAAGCAAGGGGAACCAACGCCCCCTAACGACTGATTCACAAAATCCTTAATCCTCAACCCAGACCTTCAAAATGTATTTCAGCCTCGTTCCTGCATCTAGCCAGTAGTGAACTCCAACATCTGGCAGTTCAGTATCATTTGTGTGAGCGTCACCCCGTCCTATGCCATCATCAAAGGGAGTAATACGGTGTTTGGAAACCTCTTTGTGGAATTCCACCGGGAGCATCCCAGTTTTGCAATGAGTAAAAATACTCAGGCAATATCGCCGTTGAGATAAGCACAACGTAGCTTCAAATACTGAGGAACATTCTCTGCTTTCCATTGTGCTCCCAAACCGATGCAAATCCCTTGTGATTGATAGAGTTCGTAATTGGGTATTCTTTCTCGATGTTTATCGACATATTTGGTGAAATTTATAGCCTGTTTCTTTTTGCATCCCTCTAATTCCTCTAAAACTCTTTTCACCTCTCCTTTCCATAAATTCTCTTTGATTCTATTCAGACGCTTGTTTGACCCGCCTATTTTATTCATATTCTCTACTAAATGATACCAATCCAATATTTCTCTCCTTTTAACACCGATTTTCTCCATCAGATTCCACACCCCATCATGACCATCTCCTAAACAGGTGACTACCTCTGTTAAGGGCTGACGGTTCACCCATTCCAGTAATTCTTCATTTTGCTGAAAAAATCCCGCACATTCTTGACCATGCAGACTTACTGCTTTGTAATCTCGACCTTGACTCGGTTGTCCTTTGGGCGTTCTGATTCTGACTTTTCCGACCTCTACACTCAATGCTTCTACCGGACTCTTTGCTTCTGCTTCCTCAAATTTATATCTTTGTACAAGCCTCTGTTGACTACTGCCTGAAACTGCCATTCCTGTCGCCATTTTGAGATCTTTTTCCGCATCTTCAAAAGAGACTTTAGCCACTGCTCCTAAGCAACATTTCTCCAGCATGGGACTTAATCGATTATTCTTGCTTAATCCTAGTTTATCGGCTTGTTTCTCGCTTATCTTGACTTTCCCTATGATACTGCTTACGCTTTTGGTTCGCCCTGCTTGGGTTCCTGTTGCTGATTCAAAAAAAAATTGCCTATGGCAGGACCCAATGTAGTCAGCCAATGGTCTCGCAGGGCGGTTTCAATGCCCTCAAAGCTACGTAGTTGTTCTTCTGGGGTATTATCGACTAGAATTGGAGCAATGGCTTTTAAATGTTGATCTAGTTGTTCTTTTTGGTCTGTATTCATGATTCTACCGTTTAATTGTTTCTCTTTATTTTGCCTTAGCTAACGTTTTTAGTCTCTAAGCATTTATACTTATGGCAAAATTGGGATGCTCCC
>VYLH01000179.1_pt1 | contig 13431 bp, 16 predicted proteins | sample 5114361 | NCBI WGS metagenome assembly VYLH01 (sample SAMN12291772, study PRJNA351875) | freshwater metagenome | isolation source: freshwater lake | place: USA: Michigan, Kent Lake | collected 2013-08-15
GAGCGAAGGACAACGAATGGGGTGGTCGAGGGAATCAACAATAAACTTAAACTAATAAAACGGAGAGGCTATGGCTTGAGAAACTTTCGGAATTTTTGGGTTAGAAGTATGTTGTCTTGGCATCTTGTCTGTTGATTTAGCGTAAAGGGTAACGAAGAGCCTGATAAACTAGGGGCATGATGTTTCGCTGTTAGCGCAATTATATCTTGAAAAAAACCTTCTAATTCAGATAAGCTTAACTGTTCGACGGCTTCTAGTAAGTCTTCTTTAGATAGTTGGGCTTGAATTTTTATGGTAGGCATTTTCTATGACCTGTTTCATGAAGATCGTCTCTTATTATGTATGATACCCATTATTTCACCCCCATCTAGGGGAATGGCATAAGTTCTAGTTACAATTTCTCCCATTCATCTTTAGAAATTTGAGCTTGTTTTAGAATTCTACTGAGTAAATTAATACTAATATCTGACTGATGAGGATTGGGAAGACGGACTCTTAAGCCATTCTTTTCCATAAATTGGTGTCTTTTCCCTGCGTAGGGACCTTGAAATCCTGCTTTATGGAAAGCTGAAATTAAATTAGAACGAGAAATTGCACCAAAATAAGGCATGATTCAACTTAGATAAATGTTAGGCGACTAAATCTATTTTTAAAGATAAACCGTCAAATTCTGGCAATTGATGACCTAATTTAATTGCCAATAATATCCATTCTTCTAAGACTTCTAAGAGTTCCCGACGACAAGCTTCTAGGGTTTCTCCGGTTGCCCAAACTCCCGGAGCATTGGGAATGTTGCCATAAAATCCCTCATTATCCTCTAAAAATTCATAATGGGCTGTTTCCATCGCTTTATTAAGATATTCTTGGATCATAGCTTTCTTTGATTGATTATTTCGTTTTTTCCCAGTATAACATAGTAATTTATCCCTTTGAGCGATCGCTACTTCAACCGAATCGCCCGAACTCCTATTTTTCCAAGCCTTTCAGGGCAATGCTTTCAGCCAATCCTTAAAGAAAGTATTAAGAAAACGGGAAGGGGGGAAAAAAATTATGATGGGAGCATCATTCTTTTACCATAACTTAGGCTCAAAGCCAGAATCATTAATTATTTCTACTGTTTCTCCCGATGGTTTAATCACAAATAAACCTTGTTTATAGGCATAACGATCTACTCCTTCATCTATTTCTATTCCTGCCACTGCACCATAAGCTTGATAGTTCTTATAGTGGGGAAATGCTTCTTTAAATCGACTTAATTTTTCTAGAAATTCATTAACATCATCTTTCGATAAACGAGACTTACATTCGACTAAAACTACCTCGGTTTCATCGACGGCTAAAATATCAATCTCCATGGCGATTCCTTGGCGTTTTACCCTGGCGCGACTGTAGGTTTCTTTGACATCGATACCCTTCGCACGAAATAGGCGAATAACCGCAGGTTCCACTAATTCCTCGACAAATCTTCCCCAGCGAGTGGTTAAACTATCCACCGCACGACTGGTATTTGCCACTGTTTTCTCTAGCTGTGCTAAACGGCGATCGGCTTCGGCCTTGGCTTCGGCCGCCCGGCGATCGTATTCGGCTGCCCGGCGATCGGCTTCGGCCTTGGCTTCGGCCGCCCGGCGATCGTATTCTTGGCGTGATTGTTCAAACTTTTCGTTAGTTTTCTCGAAAAGTTTATAGATATCTTCGATGGTAATCGGTTGAGACATAGTTATTTACTTTAATCCTCCTTATTTTACTGATTACTATAATTGTACTACCAAATTACCAGTCATTTTTTGGACAGGTGTTAATTCACTGAAACATTCATCGGAAATTTTGGGTCTGAAACCCCGCCGTTCTAGGTTGGCTTTACGTTAGAATTAAAAGGCCAGTCTCGAAAACCAAGTGGACGGCGCAGCACCTTGAAAACTCGGCGACGGTGGTGGAAGCAGAAACTTAAATCGTGAGGTTTAGGAATCGCCGCACTTTTAGGGCGGCGAGGATGTCAACTTCGCTCTCCTGTACGCTTAGGCCGGATCGCCCCTTCAACCGAATCGCCCGAACTCCTATTTTTCCAAGCCTCTCAGGGTAATGCCTTCAGCCAATCCTTAAAAAAGTATTAAGAAAACGGGAAGGGGTCAAAAAAAATAAGGAATTTTCGGATATCACCTTTTCCGTAAACTCCCCTATAATTGACGACTGTTTATCTTTATTCCTTTCTGTGAGGAGTTTAAACCTATGACATTATCAACACTTATCAAAAAATCGATCGGTGGTCGGGTCGCCCTTATCGGTCTATCTTTACTCGCTCCTGTATCTGGTGCGAGCGCCGCTACTTTTGGCTTTTCTTTCTCGAATGTGGATGGCCCGGTTAGTGGTACAGTTTCTGGGACAATAGAGTTGCCGGACGCGGCACTAACCACGGATGGGATATAGGCGGCTACCGCTCTTTCCGTCACCTCCGCTCCTGCCGCTTTAGGATACACGCTACCGGTTATTGGTACATTCCCATCATCGGGCCCTAATGCTTTTAATGTTGTGGGTGGTAATATCATTCTGTCCGGTACTCAATTCGCTCGTGGTCAATTGTTCGTAACGGGTTCTCCAAATGCATTTGGATTAAATTCTCCTCTCGGAACTCTATTCGGTACAAACGGGGTTGCTGATGCTTCAAGTGGAGTTTTAGACTCAAATAAAAGGATTTTCCGCCGCTAAAAATTCCGTAACCCCTTGACAATTTACCCGACTAGGGAGACGAAATTATTTTTACTCCCTAGTCTCTTTCCCAAAAAATAAACATGGTTCTTCGGTTTTTGTTATGCAATGGACGGGGGTTATAAGGGATGGAACCCTTATATAGAAAGGCATTTGGCGATTTTTGTCAATTATTTTTGATCTAGAGCGAACTAATCTCCGTAGCGATCGCTTTATCCCTCGGTTTAGGTTTAACCGCCCCTCTACAAGCGCAGTTAAGCGGTAGAGTGAACTTTGAACAGGGAAGTGATATGGCCGCCCTCAACGGGACAATTACAGGGCGTGAATACCGAGATTTTGTCTTAAGAGCGAGAAAAGGTCAAACCCTGATGGTTTCTCTTGCTGATGATGGGACAGGCAACCCAGAAGACAAGCATAGTGTATTTTTTAATATCCTGCCGCCCGGTAGTAATAATGTAGCGATTTATAACAGTTCTGCCCAAGGCCCCAACGCCATGGCTAAAATTAAACTCCCCAAAGATGGCGACTATACCATTCGTGTCTATCTCATGGGAGAAGCGAAAGACGGCAATCATACCGTTCCTTTCACCGTCTCGGTAACGATTAGGTAGTTATCGAAAAATCTTGAACGCATCCTAGAGATTATCGCCCCTCTTACTCTGTAAGAAAATCAATCATGTTCGAGTCTATAAAATTCAGCGCCATCGCCACCGGAATCGCCCTCGTCGCTACTTTACCAGTTTATGCCGCGAATACTGCTACCATGTTGTCGGCCTGCAAATCTCGCGCCGCTAATGCTTATAAAACCTCGCCGGGTAATATCGTCGTCAAATACGAAGGACAACGCACCGACGGCACTCACGCAGTTAACGGCACTTACGAGACAGATAAAATGGTCAATACCTTCCAATGTTCCTTTAACCGCAACGGCAACCAGATCGTCAAATTTATCAAAAACCTACCCTATTCCAAAGTGGACGAAGGCGCTATGTAATAACACGCTCACTTAGTCTTCATTGGAGGAGATCAAAAAAGCATGAAACCCGTTTATGTCTTGTTGATAGCTATTACCACGGGTGTTATCGGTGCGGGTATCGGATTGTTTCTAGGAGGGAAATTCTTGGGAACCCTCGGATTCACAGGTGGTGTAACCTACGGTGTTTGTGTCGCCACGGAAACGGGAAAACAAGCGGGTTTACTAACCCAATCGGAAACCGATCAACTCTTAAAACAAATTAAAGAAAGAGCGGGTTCAGATTTTAATTTGAAACCAGAACAAATCGAAGAATTCGCCAAAATCAACTGTCAAGACACCCTAGAAAAAGCGAAATCAGCCCGTTCGGAAAAAAACTAGACGGACGTTATAGTACAATTGTCCACAAATCTAGCGATCGCTGTAAAACATCTAATTAACTTGGGAAAAAACTTAAATCATGCGTAAACTCTTTTCCGCTTTTTTACTGGCCACCTTAATCACCACCCCAGTCATCTTACCTTCTCCCGCCTTAAGCGAAATCCGTAAAGAACGGGTGCAATTCAAAGCCGGAACCGAAGGAACCACTATTCAAGGCAAAATCAAGGGAGAACAAGTCGTTCAATACCTAATTCGCGCCAATGCTGGACAAAATATGTCGGTTAGCCTCTTGAGTGATAACGGGGGCGCTTCTTTCAATATTTTCGCACCGGGTAAAGTCCCCGGCAAAGACGCGGCGATGGTTATCGGGAACAACTCCATTGCATAACACAAACCGAAGAGCCAAAAAGAGAATCTAGGAAATCTGTTCTGCGTAATCCAACTCCGTCGCGCATCCCGCCTCTTTTCGGAGAATATCGTCGATATTCTTAAATGTCTGCTCGAACATAGGAAAAAGATTAGATACTCTCAAATCTTACCTCGATCGCTCCGGTGATCCTTAGCATAGATTTGTAAAAAGGCTGAAAATGCTTCAGCCTCGTCTAAAAAATCAGATTTTACCCGCAAAATTAAGGAATAGGATTAGCCGAATCCTTGCTTTCTAGGGTTTCGGGAACAGCTTCCGTCTTACCAAAAGCGATTCGGAGGAAGGGAGGGGCCAGGAAAGTCGTCAAGATTACCATAATAATAATCGACACCTCCAAAGGCTTATCCAAAATTCCGCTGGCCGAACCAATCCCAGCAAAAACTAGACCCACCTCACCCCGGGGAATCATACCCACACCGATGGCGAGGCGATTGATTCCAGATATGCCAAAAACTGCCCAGCCTGTCACCAGTTTACCGATGATCGCCACAACCATCAAAAAGACAGCGATCAAAAGTCCGGCCCGATTCTCCGGTACCGTTGGGTTTAAAACACCGAGATCAGCACGCGCTCCCACCGTCACAAAGAAAATTGGTACAAGCAAATCGGCGATCGGTTTAATTAACTCATCCAACTCGTTCCGGGTATCAGTTTCATCAAGCACCAAACCCGCAGCAAAAGCCCCTAAAATCGCTTCAAGATGAATAGCATTGCCCAAAAATGCCATAAAGAAAGCGAAGACAAATGCCGGAATAACAATATTGCCCCGAGTTTTCAGCCGCTCCACGATCGCCACAAAACTTTTGTTAAAAATACCTCCCAACAAAATTGATCCGATCAAAAAGGCCGTAGCGCTGACAATCAGATAAATAACATTGGTCACATCAATCTCACCAGTTTTGGCTAAACTAGCGACCACAGCCAGAACAATAATACCGAGGACATCATCGATCACCGCCGCACCGACAATAATTTGCCCTTCTTTGGATTTGAGTTGACCTAACTCGGACAACACCTTCGAGGTAATACCGATACTGGTTGCCGTTAAGGCTGCCCCCGCAAAAATCGCCGGGATAGCCGCCACATGAAAGACGAGCATTAACCCGGCCGTACCTGCCGCAAAAGGTGCCGCAACCCCCACACAGGCCACAACCGTGGCTTGAATTCCCACTTCCTTGAGTTGCCGCAGGTCGGATTCTAGGCCAATTTCAAACAGCAGAATAATCACACCGATTTCAGCTAGAACCGAAATCACTTCACTTTGGGACTCAAAGATCCGGTCCACGGCAGCCGGGGCCAATTGATTCAATCCTTGCAGTACCGTCATAATCAGCGAGTCCGAGGCCGATAGTCCCCCTTCGGGAAAGATGAGCAGATGCAGTGCCGAAACGCCGACAATCACACCAGCGACCAGTTCTCCCAGTACCGGCGGAAAATCCAATCGTCTGGCGGCCTCTGCGCCGAGCTTGCTGGCCAGATAAATCACCACCAGTGTCAGCAATACGCCAGAGAGAATAATCGGTGAATCCTCGGCCACAACGGTGGCGAGCAAGGGGAGCGGAGCCATGGGAGCCGCTATCTCCCCGATCAAAGGAGGCAGAATATGGGACAAAATCATGAGTTTAAAGGGATGAGGGTTTAAAGGTTTTAGGTAGGGTCTGCTGAAAAAGTTTTTCGTGGGGGCAGGGTGTGGGGTGTGGGGTATAGGGTGTAGGGTTTTACCGATTTTGAGGTAGTCAGTTACCTAATTTTCAGGGAAAAAGTCCAGGAATTTTACCCCCAATCACTCCAATGGTCAGCACTTTTTGAGGGAAAAAAGCCTAAAAGCCTTATCCAACAAGGTTTTTAGATTTATTCAGCAAGCCCTAGGTGGTCATAAAACTGGGGGATAGGAAAAAGGGCCACCGCTCAAGGACAGTCAGGCTGCAGATGGGGTGGCCCGGATCAAGACAAGCTTAGTTGTCTAGATTTCACAGCCCTCTGGTCCACAGAAACTCTGTCCGTACAGAACCTCCGCATCACAGAGATAGATCATGCCCGCAAAATTGAGGAAAAACTGATCGGCAACCTGCTTGGCAATATTTTGGGCCATAATTCGATCGGGGGTAAGTATCTCGAACTTAACATTCGTATCGGTTTCGGAAACGTGGGGTTGTCCCGACGAGCGCACGTTGCGACTGCCTTTACCGCCAGTATCCATCACCGTGTAACCACTCGCCCCGCATTCTTCGATGATCTTGGCGACTTTTTTCAACAAAATCTTTTCTGTGACGATGACGAGCTTTTTGGCTGGTTTGGCCATGTTGATTATCTCCTTAAATGTGTACATTTATTTGCTTGGTAAGCCCCGTCAAGGGAGCGCCCACAGACCACAATCCTAGCCGCCGCTGAGGGCCTGGGCGAGACCAAGGAAGAAGGGTATGCACAAGCCGATCGCTACGGGCGTACCGATGGCCGTGGACGCGCCTATATAGGCGGAGGGATTAGCCGAGGGGATACCGGCCCGCAACGTGGGCGGCCCGGAGATGTCGGAACTAGAGGAAGCGATGACGGCCAGAACCACGACACCGCCCCAGCTGAACCCGGTGGCGTAGTGGGCAACCATGCCGAGACCGAAGGCGATTAGACCATGCACAAAGGGTGCTAGGACGCTATAGACGACATACCACTGGGCCACCTTACGCAGTTCGCCAACCCTTGACCAAGCCTCCATCCCCATGACCAGCATCAAGATTGAAAGCAAGCCACGAAAGAGGGGATCGTAGAAGCTTTTATAGACAGTTTCCGGCTGGGTGAATATGCCCAAAGCCAGACCTAATAACATGGCCGATAGGGCAGGTCCGCGAAGGCTTTCTTCAATGATCGGCCAGATCTTGACCCGATTATCCGTAGGCTGCTGCTGACTGAGATACTCCTGCCGACTGCTGGGATAATCCTGCTGATCGGAATAATCCCCGGCCGCCACCGGCTGCTTGCTAAAAGACTCGCGGTCGTAGGCCGATTCTTTCTGCTTCTTCTTGTTAAGATAAATGTTAGCCACCACGATCGCCGTTACCAGCGCCGGGATATCCATAAAGGGATAGAGTGCGCCGGCCCAGGCCTCGTAGGGGATCTTTTGTTCTTCGAGTACCGTCAGACCGGCTGCCATAGTCGAGCCACTCACGGCTCCAAATAACCCCCCAGTTGCGATCGCATCCACCACTTTCACCTTGGGCAGATTGGCTAAGGTATAGCGTGCGACGAAGACCACAATAATCCCTACTATGACGGCAAAGATCATTGGTAATACCATTTCCGTCAGGTTGGAATTGCGGATGGCAATCCCGCCGGTCAGACCGATTTTGGTCAGCAGCATGAAGACGATGATCGTACAAATCGACTCTGGGATGACCAATTCACTACCGAGAGCGGCAATGATCATGCCACCAATCAAAAAGGCCAGCGTTGGCGACTGCAACTGCTGGATAAAGTCCATGACAAACAATGAGAAAAAATCCACGAATACCTCCTTAAGCCTCCCCTGATGAGGAGTATTGAATATAAACGAACTAAATGAACCTTCAAAAGCTGAAAGAGAGTAAGAGTAAGGCTCTTTACCCCTTAAGCAAACCTGTTGCGGGCAGAACTTTGGACAGTGTCAAGTCCGCAGGTAAGCCTAATTCGGGATTTTTGTCGGTTAAACTGGCCTCGATCGCCGTCCCAGAAGCCACCCCGAAGGCAAGAGCTAGAGGGAGAGAAACGCTGGCAGCTGTTACACCACCGAAGCTATCGCCCCGCAAATTGTCAAAATGAATACGATTGGTTATTTCCATGAGAATCCAACTGAGCAAAGGATTTTTTGCCATAACAAAGCTGGCGGTTGACAGACCAGCCTTGATAGACAAAACTTTATGGTTTTTAAAGATCGATTGTTCTAAATCTATACTAGAACGGATAGCTTGACAAGCAAATTTTTGTAAATTGAGTTTAAATCGATATATCTTTACAAAAGTATTGATTTAAACCTATGATATAAGCGGGGTGGGGAGGTTTTTACTCGTTCCCCTCCATTCCTGCTTCTGTTTAGCAAAGCTCCTCAAGGCAGTAACAGAAGTGTAGCTCTCTAGAGGCCTCTCTTGATTCACGCCACTTTACATCAACTGATTGTCTTTGAAGCGACCGCTCGTCATGGCAGTTTCACCAGGGCTGCTGAAGAACTATCGATCACCCAACCCACCGTTTCTACCCAGATGAAACAACTGACTAAATCAGTGGGTTTACCCTTATTTGAACAGATAGGCAAACGTTTGTATTTAACCGAGGCCGGACGCAGTTTATTAGTCACCTGTCAAGCAGTCCTCAAGGATCTTGATAACTTTGAGATGGCGATCGCTGATATCAAGGGCATTAAACAGGGTAAACTGCGTTTAGCGGCGGTATCCACAGCCCAATATTTAATCCCTCAAATCCTAGGTCCTTTTTGTCAACAGTACCAAGGGGTGGATGTGTCCCTAGAATTGACCAATCACCAAGACCTAGAAACAAGGATGATCAATAATGTTGATGACCTATATATTTTAAGCGAACCCCCCCAAGAGCTAAACCTAGAGATTCGACCGTTTCTGGAAAATCCCCTCGTGGTTATTGCTCGCAAAGATCACCCCCTAGCGGGACAGAAAAAAATTCCGATTAAACGACTGCAAGGGGAACCTTTTATTATGCGGGAAATGGGATCGGGAATTAGACGGGCAGTACAGCAAATTTTTCTCGACCATGGCATCACCGTATCTCTGCGTTTGGAAATCGGCAATAATGAAGCCATTAAACAAGCGATCGCTGGTGGTTTAGGAATTTCAGTTCTGTCTCAGCACGTCTTAAATTTAGATAATCCCAATGGGGAATTTACCATCCTTGACGTGCAAGATTTTCCCATCCAACGCCATTGGTATGTGGTTTATCCCAAGGATAAAAAACTATCTGTGATCGCCAAGACTTTTCTGGATTATCTCCTCAATATTCAGCCCCAATCCCTCTTAAAGGTCAAAATTTCTAGATGAGAAACCCCATCTTTGTTGAAGATGGGGTAAGGTAAAAATCAAATCAATCTAAACAGTAACAGGTTCTCGATCGAGGGGTTTAACGCGATCGAGCAGTGCTTGCAACTGTTCCCCTTCAATCACCTCTTTACTGAGGATTTCTTGGGCAATTTCTTCGAGCAAATCGCGATTTTGAGCAAGGATATCCAGGGCCTGCTGATGACCATTTTCGACAATCTCTTTCACTTCATTATCGATCGCTTTGGCCGTATCATCGCTCACCAAGCGCCGGGGATTCATCATACCATCTCCCAGAAAACTATTCTGTTGACCTTTTTCGTAGGCCAGGGGACCTAAGGTCTTACTCATACCATAAGTAGTCACCATGCGTTCGGCCAAATCCGTCGCCCGCTGTAGGTCATTAGCTGCCCCAGTAGTAATACTACCAAAGATAATTTCCTCGGCGGCCCGACCACCTAAAAGAGTAGCAATTTGGTCGCGTAATTCCGTATCATCCATAAGGAAACGGTCTTCCGTGGGCATTTGCAGGGTATAACCGAGGGCTGCCATGCCGCGAGGGACGATCGAAATCTTAGCAACTTTACCACCCCCCGGCATAACTGCACCGACGAGAGCGTGACCAACTTCGTGATAAGCGACGATTTTCTTCTCTTTTTCCGAGAGAACCCGGCTTTTCTTCTCTAAACCGGCCACTACCCGCTCGATTGCCTCATTAAAGTCCTCTTGGGCGACGGTGCTGCGTTGATTGCGGGCTGCCAATAAAGCGGCCTCATTGACTAGATTAGCTAAGTCAGCACCAGCAAAACCAGGGGTGCGGGTAGCAATCTGTTTTAAATCCACATCTGAGCCTAATTTTACCTTACCTGCGTAGATTTCGAGGATTTTTAAGCGTCCAGCCAGATCGGGGCGATCAACTAACACTTGGCGATCAAAACGGCCAGGGCGTAAAAGGGCGGGATCAAGAGTTTCTGGGCGATTAGTAGCGGCCAGCACGATTACCGTCGCATCACCAGCGTTAAAACCGTCCATTTCCGTCAATAATTGGTTTAAAGTCTGTTCCCGCTCATCGTTACCCCCCATAAAATTACCGTTAGCGCGAGATTTACCAATCGCGTCTAATTCATCGATAAAAATAATACAGGGGGCTTTTTTCTTGGCCTGTTCAAACAGATCTCGCACTCGGGCCGCACCTGCACCGACAAAGAGTTCCACGAATTCCGAACCTGAGATACTAAAGAAAGGAACTCCCGCTTCTCCCGCGACTGCTTTTGCCAGCAGGGTTTTTCCTGTCCCCGGCGGACCGACTAGGAGGACACCCTTGGGAATCCGCGCCCCGATTTGAATGTAACGTTGGGGATATTTGAGAAATTCGACGATTTCGGCCAATTCGGTTTTCGCTTCTTCCACACCGGCCACATCTTCAAAAGTGGTTTTGGTGGTGTCTCCTTCCACATAGACTTTAGCGCGACTTTTGGTAATCGATAAAGCCCCGGCTGGACCACCACCACCGCTGCGAGCGAGGAAAAATTGCCAAATACCGACAAAAATCAGGGGAGGAATCACCCAACTAAGGACACTGCCAATCCAGCCATTTTTTGGCGGTGGCGCGGCGGCGAATTCTACGCCCTTGGCTTCTAGACGTTTGGGCAATTCTAGGTCAAAAATCGGTGTAGTGCTGAAAATTCGTCCGTAGTTGCCCTCTTGGTCGTTTTTAAGCTGATAACGAATCTCATTCTGTCCCACGGATACCCTAGCGACGTTGCCATCTTCCACTTGGTCGATAAAAAGACTATAGGGAACTTTGGGGACGCTAGGGCCAAATAATTGCGGGAAAAGAAGGTTAACAATCAGAAATAAGCCGCCTACGGCTAATAAAACATTACCGATCAGGCGAGATTGTGAAGGAGGTTTGCTTTTTATACTCATTGCTGGGCCTGATTGATTAAAATTAGTCTCTATCCTCTCCTCATTGTAGGCTGTTGACTGCTCAAGTTCAGATTGAATCAGGCGGGGGGATTACCGTCGTCTTCGGGCGGTTTTTGCCCTAGTAAAGCCTCTAGACGGGTTTGGGCAAGCTCAAAATCCGGCGCAATCCCTAAAGCTTTTTGATAACAGGCGATCGCTGCTTGGGTTTCGCCTAAATTTTCTAGGGTACTGCCGCGATTGTACCAAGCTTGATAAAAATTATCGTCCGCTTCTAGCACCTGTTGCCAACATTCTAACGCTTCTTGCCAACGTTGCAGTCCGTATAGGGCGCTGCCTCTAGCGTTAATGACTTGGTGATCGTTGGGGGTGATTTCTAGGGCGCGATCATAACTATTTAAAGCTTCTTCGTAGTTACCAATCATGGCTAAGGCACCACCACGATTATGCCAGGCCGAGGCTAATTGGGGATCGATCGTCAAGGCCTGTTCCCAATCGGCGATCGCATTTGACCAATTGCCTAAATTTGCCTGTTCTAAGCCCTGATTAAACCAATCTTCGGCAGTTTCAGGGTTTTTAGCTTCCTGGGGGGAAAATTGAGCGATGAGACTATCAATAATGCTTTCTGCGTCCTTATTTTCGATGCCCAATTGTTCGGCCATTTGCCCGGCTAGGGTAGGATCGTTTTGCAGACGGTCAAATAATTCATCGAGGGTGAGGGTTTCTAATTGGGGATTTTCTGGGTCAGCACCGTTAAAATCGCTAGTTTCACCCGAATATAAGAAATTTTCTGGGGTTTGCGGCTGGGAATAACTGCCCGGGTCCTCATCGTCGCCGGCGTATTCCCAGATTAAAGTGGCAGTTTCTTTGGTGTAGAGTTGATAACCGATCTCGTAGGAAGCTTCACCAATACGTTCAATCCCGGGGAAAGCGCGAGCTAATTCTCCCAAACGGATCATTCTGGTGGCGAGAAGTTGGTTAAGGGAAGCGGAGGATTGCAGACGGCTCCCAAAGCGCTCTAACCATTCTACCCAATCTTTTTGCCGACCTCGATCGCCCAATTTCTCAAAAAATCTCAGAATTCTGCCTTCGTGCCAACCGTGGGACACTCCATCGAGTAACTGCATATAGAGAAACTCGTAGTCTGTATCGGTTAGGGGAACAGATTCGATCGCTTGTACTCTCCCCTTTCCCCCTTGTCCCCCCAAAAGTCGGGTAAAAAAGTTTTCGATCGCACGCCAAAGTTTTCTTAAAAGTCCCTGCATTCTAATCTCGACACTGGTTTTATTAATCTTGCAAGCATCACCCAATTAGTCTAGCAGTTATCAGTTATCGGGGATTGACTCTCCCCCGCTAACCGCTCGCGCGGTGTAGCGGGGGATTCTCGGTTCTTAGGCTTTTAACTAGATCGACCGAGTTTAACCCAGTCGATCCCCGTCAAATCGCCTCCGCAAGCGTTTTCTAACACGGTCAGTCCGACCGCATTTTTTCCTCGGTTCTCAATTACCTTTGCTGATGCCGTATCTCTTGGTTCAATGTGGCCGCAAGAATCACACCGGTGAACTCTTTCCGATAACGCTTTTTTACCAGTAATTGCGCCACAATTCGGACACTCTTGCGAGGTTCCGTTTTTATCAACCTTAAGATAATATTTTCCCCGTTTCCAAGCGACAAACGGTAATATCTCGTTAATAAAACTACCGATACCTGAATCCAGAGATTGTTTTCTAACGATCCCTCTAGACCAGGAAACGAAGTTAATATCTTCAACAAAGATATTATCAGCGAGATCGCAAAGGTAATGAGCTAACTTAAAATGCCAATCTCTACGAGTATTAGACACTTTCTCGTGTAATCTTGCTATCTTCTCTTGGAGTTTTAACCAATTGTTCGAGCCTTTGACTTGATGTTTCAAGCGTCTTTGTAGCAATTTAAGCTTACTCTGTACTTTCAACAAAAATCGAGGGGCTTTGATTAAATCTCCCCGT
>VYLH01000207.1_pt1 | contig 13322 bp, 9 predicted proteins | sample 5114361 | NCBI WGS metagenome assembly VYLH01 (sample SAMN12291772, study PRJNA351875) | freshwater metagenome | isolation source: freshwater lake | place: USA: Michigan, Kent Lake | collected 2013-08-15
CAATCATTACTAAAGCTGATAAGAAAGTGGGAAGTGGGGTGTAGGGTGTAGGGTGTGGGGTGTGGGGTGTGGGGTGTGGGGTGTGGGGTGTGGGAAGTATAAATAAAAATAATCTCCTGTCTCCTGTCTCGGAGTCTCCTGTCTCGGAGTCTCCTGTCTCCTGATAACTGCTATGCTAGTCTAGGCAGAAAACCAGTCGATCGAGATCACCGTGGCTAACCAAGAAGCAACTTCCCCCGCTATTCGTCCCCCTTTATATGACCTAATTGCCCAACAAACCAGCAAATTTACCCCTTTTGCGGGTTGGGAGATGCCGATACAGTTTAGCGGCCTAAAAATCGAACATAATGCTGTCCGCAATGGTGTCGGGATGTTTGACATTTCCCACATGGGCAAATTTATCTTAACTGGAGATAATCTGGTTCAATCTCTCCAAACCCTAGTTCCCTCTAATTTAGCCCGTTTAAGGGCAGGAAAAGCACAATATAGCGTTTTACTTAACCCGGACGGTGGCATAATCGATGATATTATCTTTTACTACCAAAGCGAAAGCCAAGGCGTATTAATTGTTAATGCCTCAACCACCGATAAAGATCGAGAATGGATTTTAGGCAATTTAGAGGGTTCGGGGGTCAAATTAAAGGATTTATCGCGAGAAAGGGTCTTAATTGCCCTGCAAGGACCCAAGGCGGCCACAATTTTACAGCCCTTGGTCGGGGAAAAATTAAGCGATTTTGGCCTATTTAATCACTGGGAAAGCCAGCTTTTCGGGGAAAAAGTTTTTATCGCTAGGACCGGTTACACGGGAGAAGATGGTTTTGAAATTATGGCCGCTCCTGAAATCGGGCAGCGACTTTGGACGGAATTCTTAAATTTAGGGGTGACTCCCTGCGGTTTAGGAGCGCGGGATACCCTGCGTTTAGAGGCAGCTTTAGCCCTTTATGGACAGGATATCGACGATAGCACGAGTCCCCTAGAGGCAGGCTTAAATTGGTTGGTTCATCTGCCAGAAAAAGGCGATTTTATCGGTCGCAATGTCCTTGAAGACCAAAAACTTAATGGTGTGAATCGGAGCTTGGTGGGATTGCAGATGTCTGGCAAACATATCGCCCGTCACGATTATCCGGTAGTATTCGCTGGGGAAGTGGTGGGTAAAGTCACCAGTGGCACTTTATCACCAACTTTAAACACAGCGATCGCTTTAGCCTATCTTCCCACACCTTTCGCCTCGATCGGACAGGCGATCGAAGTAGAAATCCGCGGCACTACCTACCCCGCTACCGTCGTTAAAAAACCCTTTTATAAAAGTAAAAAGTAGGGTGCGTTAGTAACGCACCCACCAGTGTCAATCCAGTAGGGTGCGTTAGCGCAGCGTAACGCACCAAGAAAAAAGGAGCAATAATTTGGTGGGTTACGGCGAACACAAAATCAATACTAAACTGTAGCAGTTACCGTCGCCTAACCCACCCTACAGCTGAATCCTGAAAATGCAATCCGTAGACTTTACCACCCTCAGCGCCACTTGTGCCGAAATTGCCGCCACTTGGCTGCCCGCAAGACTAGAACAAGTGTATCAAATTGATCGCCAAACGATCGCCCTCCATTTACGAACCTTCGATCGCAAGGGATGGTTAATTATTTCTTGGCATCCCCAAGGGGCGCGGCTGCATATTGGTGATCCACCGCCAAAAGTCCCAGATACCTTCACTTTCAGCGATCAATTGCGTCATCAACTCAATGGTTTTGCCCTGACAAAATTAGCATTTGTTGCCCCGTGGGAAAGAGTCATCGATCTACAATTTGCCCAACGTCCCGATGATCCGGCCCTGGGGCATTTGTATATAGAAATTATGGGCAAATATAGCAATGTTATTTTAACTGCGGCTGACAATCAAATTGTCACCGTTGCCCATCAAGTCAATGCCACCCAGTCTAGTGTTCGCACCGTACAAACGGGACAAATCTATCAACTACCCCCCGTTTTATTGGCAACAAATCCCAGTTTAGAAGAATCCTTGAGCAGTTGGCAAGCCAGAGTTAGTTTAATCCCTAAAACTATCGAAAAACAGTTAGTTAGTACCTATCGTGGTGTTAGTCCGGTCATCGCTCGATCGCTGTTGCAAAAAGCCAAAATTAACCCGAAATTAAACACGGATCAGTTAGATACTAATGATTGGGAAAAGCTCTTTTCGGCCTGGCAAGAATGGTTAAAAATGCTCGAAAATAAAACCTTTCAACCGGGATGGACAAGCGAAGGTTATACAGTTATCGGTGGGGAGATGCTGGCGGCGGCTAAAAATGTCCAAGAATTATTAAACCGTTATTATAGCGACCAAATTAATCAAGAAAGTTTTCGACAACTACAGCAAAAATTAAGCCAAAAAATCACCTCTTTACTGACTAAACTGCAAACCAAAGCCGCAGGATTTCAAAGAAGACTAGCAGAATCTGCTCATGCTGATCGCTATAAAGAGCAAGGGGATTTATTAATGGCAAATCTGCAGCAAATACAGCAGGGAATGACTAGCATTAGTTTGGCGGATTTCCAGACAGGAACACCTGTAATTATTCCTCTCGATCCCGAAAGAAATCCCGTGCAGAATGCCCAATATTTTTATAAACAACATCAGAAATTAAAAAGGGCGCGGTTAGCGGTGGAACCTTTATTAGAGGAAGTGGTCAGTGAAATTAATTATCTCGAACAAGTGCGATCGAGTTTAAGTCAACTAGAAAATTATAGCAGCAGCGAAGATTTACAGGCATTAGACGAGATACAAGAAGAATTAATCCAACAAAAGTATCTAGAAAGCAATTACCAGCGTAATCGGACGAATAACAAAGAATCTGAACCCATGCGCTTTATTACTCCCTCTGGAGTAGAATTATGGATTGGCAGAAATAACCGTCAAAATGATCGGCTAACTTTTCGTAGCGCCAGCGATTACGATATCTGGTTTCATAGTCAAGAAATCGCTGGTAGTCACGTTTTACTCCGTTTAACCCCCGGTACAGTTCCAGAAGCCGCCGATCTGCAATTTGCCGCCGATTACGCCGCTTATTATAGCCGCGCTCGCCATAGTGAACAGGTTCCCGTCGTCTATACCCGTCCCAAATACGTCTATAAACCCAAGGGCGCCAAGCCCGGTATGGTGGTTTACAAACAGGAAACGGTAATCTGGGGCTGTCCTCAGAGGGTTGAAGATTACCGCAAAAAATAATTTTTTACCAAATTGTTTACTTTTTTTTACACAAAATGGGTATTGTCTGTTACAATTGTTACTAGAGAGACAAATGCAGTTCAGGCGCTTGGGAACGCAAGAACTATATTTCCTCGGATTACAACAACAAACAACAGCAAACCAGTGGTAGCAGCCGATAGTCTCGGGAAAGACACAAAAAACCGACTATTCAGGTGATATTAAAGCGACCACTGGTATTTTATCCTCACCTAACCGCTTCTGTCACTTTCCTCAACTTTCTTTTGGGTTTCCGAGACTTATTGCCCAGTTGACTGAGTTTGATTGTTGAGAATATTTGCTCTATCTTTGGGATGAAAGAGGGATAGTTGGCATCCAGCTTTTTTTGACATACCCCACGCCGTTTACGACGTGGATTCTTCTAGCATCACTGCTGTGAATTTCTGGCTCAACGAGTCCACTTGAATTAGATTCCTGGCGAAATCCAACCCAGAGGTGGTTCTCTCCCCAGACTTTCGCGACCTTACAGAAGCCTGTTTTCGGGGGCCCCTACGATACAGTTCAAAACCTCTAAAATCATTGGTTTCTTTGGTACTTGGTGCTGAGAATTTTTACCTATAGGAGCATTCCCCTATAGAACCCCATAACTCTAGTTTTCAAGGTGCGTTCATCGGTTGATGACTGGGTTTTTTCCAGTTTATGGATAGCCCATTAGGGACGATGAACTTTCAACAGACAGAGCTATACAAAAGAATTCAGGCATTTGCCTTGGATCGGCCAGATAGTCAATTATCTTTCAGCCAACGATTAGCAAAAGATAACGGCTGGTCCTTAGGCTATACTCAGAGAGCGATCGAGGAATACAAAAAGTTTATATTTCTAGCCGTTGCAGCAGAACATCCGGTCACGCCATCCGACCAAATCGATCAAGTTTGGCATTTACATCTGACCTATACGCGATTGTACTGGCAAGAGTTCTGTCCCAAAATTTTGCAAACCACATTACATCACGAGCCGACTCGTGGGGGTTCATCCGAGCAATTAAAATTTGGCAGTTGGTATAGCAAGACGCTAGAAAGTTACGAACAGTTTTTTGGACATATTCCGCCAATAGATATTTGGCCTAAACCCAAAGACCGATTCGGGCGAGATTTGCATTTTATCCGGATCAACACTCAACAAAGCTGGGTTTTGTCAAAACCTAATTTCACAGTCTCCTTCAAACCACAACTGCGAAAAATAGGCATCTTTACCTTTTTAGTCTTCCTTTCACTGATGATAACTAGCTGTCAGATAATCTCCCAAATTCCTAACCCAATGAATTTTACAGGTCCGGAATTTTTAACCTTCTATATTTCCCTAGTAGTGATGGGAATCGCTTTGGCAGCCTGGCTACGTTTTTCACTGTGCCTAGTTAGCGCTAATACAAAGCAGCAACCTGATTTAAATACTTACGAGATAGCTTTCTTGGCGGGGGGCAATGATCGCCTGATTATGGCCGCAATCGCCAGTTTGGTAAAACAAGGCTATGTGGAGGTATTAAAGGAAAAATCACCATTTGGAAGAACACAAAGCAAACTGGTGGTGACAGGAAAGATCGATGCTATTGCCGATCCTGTAGAAAAGGCGGTCGCCCAAGATATTTTGGCCACTGATGGGGCAATTGAACAGGTTTTCCAGAAGTCTAAAGTAATGAAAGATAGCATTCGTTCCCGCCTAGAACAGCTTGGTTTGTTTCTGAGCGATGCCCAAGCATTCAAAGCCCAAATTTATCCATCATTGATTGTGGTTATTCTTCTAGGAATAGGCTTGTGCAAAATGGCTGTGGGAATTTCTCGCGATAAGCCAGTTGGTTTACTTCTCATCTGTATATTTGGGCTTCTAGTTTTGGGAGCAAGGTTTTTTGTCAAACCACAGCGTCAGCGCAGCCGTTATGGAGAGATCATTTTTAATGATTTAACAAATCGCTTACAACCTTTAAAAACAGCCAATAGCAGCGATTCTGAACTTGTACTTGCGGTGGCGTTGTTTGGAGCAACAGTTCTGATGGCGGATATGGCTTTAGCAGACTTGTATCAAATGCTGACTCCCATAGCCGCTGCTAGTAGCGGCAGTGGTGGCGGCAGTGGCGGCAGTGATGGCGGCAGTGGCGGCAGTGATGGCGGCAGTGGCGGCAGTGATGGCGGCAGCGGCGGTTGTGGCGGCAGTAGCGGCAGTGATGGCGGCGGCAGTGGCGGTTGTGGTGGTTGTGGTGGTTGTGGTGGTGGTGGTTGTGGTGGTGGAGGTTGATTGAGTTCAAGGCTATTAACAGCCGCTCGATCGAAGCGTGATGCCGAACCGCGAACTCCGTTAAATTTGTCTGTTTTTAGCGGAAGTTCCCCCATACAGATTCTGCCACAGCAGAGGTTGTCGCTTTTTGTCAAAGGGAAACTTCCGTTGAACATTCCCGCCACGGTAGCTCTGTTAATTTCTGCCTTAATCTCCTCTCTGGTTTGATTGCTTACTGCCACCAGCCGAAAAAACCCTCCTGGAACAGGGAATTTTATCGCCTCTACTTAGGGTTTGCTGGAATAAATCTAAAAACATTGTTGGATAAGGTTTTTAGACTTTTTTCCCCTCAAAAAGTGCTGACCATTGGAGTGATCGCGGGTAAAATTCAGGGACTTTTTCCCTGAATTTTAGGTAACTGACTACCTCAAAATCGGGAAAACCCTACACCCCACACCCCACACCCCACACCCTGCCCCCACCAACAAACTTTTTCAGCAGACCCTAAGTAGCCATTTTTCAGGAGAAAAGCGCTCAGGGCAGCGGGAAAGTCTGGATATTTGCCGAGCGCTATACTTTGGCCGTGGATATCGAGACCCCAATCGGAGTTTTTATCGTAATTAGCGAGGAGAAATTGCCAAGCTTCTTCGTATTCTCCCAGGAGAATTTTCTGTGCCACATAACCGGCCAAAATGCCATTAACTTCGGCTTTTTCTTTTTTAGCTAACTGAAAAGCTTTCAACATTGCTGCTAAAGTTTTTCTTAATTCTTGGGGATATTTTCTGGTGACATCCGCTAATTTACCCTGTTGAAAAGTATAAATTCTCGAGGGAGGAAAAGAGGCGGCGTAGGAACTAAAAGCATACAAAAAAGCATTATCAACGGTGACAAATTCATAATTATTATCTCCATCTAAATCTTCAAAGGAACCACCACTACCATCTAAAAAACCCGTTTCTTCTCTAATAAATTTATCTTTTTGCCAAGTATAAATTACCAAAGATGTGCAGCAATGAGCGCCGCCGCTATAGGTGGAGACGATAATCTCATCGATGCCATTATTATCTAAATCTATTAATTCGACATAGCCAGAGCCAAAGGCACTATACTCGCTATTTTGCTGATAAAGTTGCTCGTTATAAAAGATTTGATAAGAAACATTATTAATATCAGAATTGTCATCAACTCTCTCGTTTAGGTCGATGGGTTGATAGCTAACTTGTACCTTAATTTTCCCCGATCTAACCACTTGATTTGTTAGGGGTTGACCGGCATCAAAATCGAGTTTAGTCACGGCTAAACTCGCGGCTGCATTGCCAAAAAATTGAGATAATAAGCAGCAAATAAAGCAAGTTTTGCTAATATTCATCGGCTAAGTAGCTGGTTATAATTAAATTAAAAATGGATTTTAGGTTCGATCCCCCCTGCCCCCCTTGATAAGGGGGGTGCCGATAGGCGGGGGGATCCGCCCTTAATCCCTAGGGTCGTTTCATTCTCTCAAATGTCATTCTCTCAAATCTTTATCTGGCAACGTTTTTAGTCGATTTCTCGGAATAAATATCTGAAAATTTCTAAAAACGTCGTGCTTTGCTTACCGCATAAGCGATTAAAGGTAGCAAAAAAAGAATTAGATTCAGAGAATGAATCAGCCCTACCCTACCCCCTAGTAGGGTTGATTCATGAATCAACCCTACCATGAATCAACCCTACCTTAATCCCCCCTTAATAAGGGGGGCATCTGATAATTTTTAACGCCTACCTACTTAATTCCCAGAGAGAGATTAATATCAGTGTATCTTACTTATTCTTCCCGACAATCAGCCGTTAACTTTTCGAGAAAAACTATCTAGGGTTTGCGGCAAAAAGCTTTTCGGTGGGGGCAGGGTGTGGGGTGTGGGGTGTGGGGTTTTACCGATTTTGAGGTAGTCAGTTACCTAATTTTCAGGGAAAAAGTCCCAGAATTTTACTCCCGATCCCCGCAATGGCTGGCACTTTTTGAGGGAAAAAAAGTCTAAAAGTCTTATCCAACAAGGTTTTCAGATTTATTCAGCCAACCCCTATCTATTCCAAAGTTTTAACGCTCAAAACTTGGGGGGGTGTGGCATCGGGGGGATAGAGAAAATCGAGATTAATGTCGCGTCTGGCTCCGGGGGGAAGTTCCACCTGTACTAAAGCTTCTCCCTGTTGTCCTTCCCGTTGAACGAGATGGAAAAAACGTTCCTCGGTGCGTCCCAGGGCGTTACGATAGGTAACGCGCACTGCACCCCGGAAAAATACCGGTCCCTGGACGGGTTCAACAAATAGCAAGCGATCGAGATAATTGTCTTCTTTAATTGGGGTTTGAATACTCAAAGCCACCACCTGGGTTTTGCTGCTATTGTTATATAGAGGTAAAGTCAGATAGTAGTGAACACCGTAGTTACCGTGAGCTTTGAAAGCCGTATCGGGATAACGCACTAACATGGGAGCGCTTTGAATTTGTCTGGTTCCGAAAGTAGCTGCTGTCACCGTACTTAAAGGATAGGCAAAAGCTTGACCGGGTTGAGGAATGGTGAGATTAATTCCCCCTTTGGGATCGACAATGCGGGTTGCCCATTCCGAACCGACAGAAATTCCGGCCACGCGACCATAAAAATTTCTTCTTCCAGGGAACCATTGATCGGGGGGAGTGGGGGGAAAATCGCGAGGAGCGGCTAAATCACCTCTAACTAATAGGGTACGCCATTCCTCTAGGGTAGGGGGACGAAAGGTTTCTATTTCCCGATCTTCGATTTTGACTTTTTGGGGAACTTCGTAGAGGGCTAAATTGGCCATATAGACCGGTCCATCGCTGTAGAGACGTAGGAGGGTCGAGCGGGCGCTACTTCTGGGGATAACCAGATCGAATAGCATCCGACTTTGGCCTGGGGGAATGACGATCTGGGCGGGAAATTGGGTATCATGGCGACGACGCATGATATCGCTGGCTAAACGGGAACCGGGACCGGAAAAAACTCGGCCGTTGGGATCTTCCACCAGAGAGGGTAAATCGACAAAAGGGGCATCGGCGGAGGTAACGTAACTGACTCCTTGCAGGATGCGGATAACCAGGTTTCTGGAGGTGGGATTAGTAACGATCAGGCCCTGGTGTAAGTCGCGATTGGGATCGGTTTGACGGGCGATGTGGTGGGTGAAAACGTCAAAACGTCCTTGTAGGGGATGATTGAGATGGGCTATGGGAAAACGTTTTCCTTTGCCGGGGAAAGTAGAGAGGAGAATTCCCTCTTTTTCTACGATTTCGGGACTATTGCTATTAAAAACCAGCACATCATTCAGTTGACCGGGTAACTGACGCACTTCCTGATATTGGGTGATTAATTTCCTCTCTATCTGGGGCAAGACCGAGGCGGACTGAGCTAAAAGAATAGTGGGTAAGAAAGAAAGCATAGAGATTCTATATTTATAGGATCTAATTAAGGGTGAGTCGATGGAGATATGAAGTTATACAACAATATAGGCGAGGGTGTCCGGGCGATCGATAAAGAATCTTAATATATTTTTCAGGCCTGATCAAGTCATGTCAGGGGTGATGTGAGCTAGGGGCGGTTTTATGGGTTAGCAAGGGAGAATACCCCTTGCTATTGCCGATTTTAACCGTTACGTTGACAGTGACGGGAGCTGCTCACCCTAGCTTTAAATTTCGCCGCGAATTTCTTCGACTATGCCATCTCTAAGGACGAGTTCCACATTCATTTTGGCTACTAAGTTATCGCCTTTTTCGACCCGGAAAAAGCTTTCTAGTTGTGCTTGGGCGACTTCTTGATTGAGTTCCAAGAGTTGTACCTGTTGCAATTGTTGCAGATACTGGTTTTTTTGTTCGAGAAACTCACTTTTCTGTTGATTGACTTGGATTTGAATATTGTCAATCTGTTGGGCAGCCGCGGGGGGTAAGGGGATCAGGCTCTGACGCTGAATTTCGGCGATCGCTCTTTGGCCTTGGGTTTCTAATTGTTGAATTTGTGCGTCAATTTGAGCCATTTGTGCTTGTAATTGCTGTTGTGCTTCTTCTTTCCAGCGCGGAGTCACGATGACTTTAATTGTCACCGGGCGCTTCAGTAATAAACTGGTTTGTGCGTCATCCATGATTTGCTTATCCTAAAAAGGTCTTTTTGTCAAGGGGTTAGGGAATATTTGCCGGAAATATTTACTTGGCAAACATCTCGTTAATCATATCGCGATAGCGTTGCGTTACTACCGGTCGTTTAATCTTTAAAGTTTGGGTCATCATGCCGTTTTCTTGGGAAAAAGGCTCTAAAATTAACTCAAAGGTTTTAATCTGGTCATCGGTACGATAACTGGGCCGATTTCTTACCTCGCGCTTTAATTCTTGTTGGTAGAGAGCTAAGACTTTTTTGCTGTAGAGATCGCTAGAAAGAATCGTTGAGCGATCGCTGTGAAGATCGGGTAAATTTAAGGATATTTTCTGTTCTTGCGCCCAATTGGCCAGTATATCAAGATTAGGCACGATCAAAGCCCCCAAAGCTTTTTGATCCTGTCCCACTAGCATAATTTGGGAGATAAAGGGACTGCGTAAACAAGCATCTTCAATCGGTTGCGGTTCGATATTTTCACCATTGCTCAAAACAATTGTATCTTTGGCCCGTCCGGTTAAGACTAAATCCCCGGCAGCGGTTAACCAACCAATATCACCGCTATCAAACCAACCATCGGGAGAAATCGCTTTTTCGGTTGCTTCGGGTTTTTTATAGTATCCCTGCATCACCTGCGGACCGCGAATCAAGACTAAACCGTGTTTTTCTGTCGGTAAGACTTCTTTGCTGTGTAAATCGACAATACAGATTTCTGTCTGAAAGACGGGACGACCGGCAGACCCGCGCAGGTTATGATCGATACGACGGACGGTAGCGACGGGAGAAGTTTCTGTCAGTCCATAACCAACTAAAATCGGGATTCCCGCAATCTCATAGAAAGTATCTAGATGTCTGGCTAAGGAACCACCGCCACTTACCAAGATTTTAACTTTATTTCCCACTGCTTGGCGAATTTTGCCATAAACTAGCTTATCACCGATGGCATGGAGGGGATAGAGTAAGAGGGATTGAATTCTTGCTTTTAGTCTTTCGATCCCGGAAGCGTGAAGGTGATCTAGACTGAGATTATCGGCGATACGTTTAGCAATAACGTACTTTTCCGACTTTTCTAGCAAAAATCGCACTAATTTCTGTTTTGTGGCCGGTTGTTCGCTAAATTGTTTTTGGATACCTTCGTAAAGGGATTCCCAAAGACGGGGAACTCCCACCATTAATTGCGGACTAAATTGCTTTAAATCCTGCTTAAAAGTGCGAATACTGGTATAAATCTGGGTGCAACCCTGAGCTAGACTGAAATACTCACAACTGCGCTCGTAGGAATGCCATGAAGGTAGTATACTTAAAACTCGATCGCCGGGATCCGGTTGAAAGATAGCATTTAAGTTGCGTACCTGATGCAGCAGATTACCGTGACTTAACATCACCCCTTTTGGTTGTCCCGTCGTTCCCGATGTGTAGATGAGGGTAGCCAGATCATTTTCGCTCTTGGTGATGGGTTTAAGGGTGTTCTCAGCCCCGATCGCCATTAGTTGCTTGAAATTTAAGGTCTGCACGGAAATCGCCCCAGTAGCGGGGTCTTCGTCGGTGAGCAGCACGATTAATTTTAGGGGCAATTCAGGGATTTTCGCCAGCAATTTCCCTAAAGTTTTGTTATTTTCGACAATCAGCGTCTGACTGTCACTATCGGCCAAAATATAGGCTAATTCCTCTGCATCTGCTTGAGCAGATCGTACCGCGTTGGCTGCCCCGGCTGCCATGGAACCTTGGTCGGCAATAAACCACCGGGGACTATTATCGGCAAATAAAGCGACATTTTCGGTTTCTGTGACTCCTAATGCTTGTAAAGCGGCGGCAAATTGCTGAATTTGTTGATAAAGTTCCCGATAGGTGATAATTACTTCCGGTTTACTGTGGGGATCGTGCAGGGCGATAATATCGGGGAAACGCTGGGCCACTATTGACCAAACTTCGGGTAAAGATTGAATATTTGAATAGTCAATTAGGGTTGTCATAACAGTAGTTATAGAGAGTTACAAGGGTAATAGCATATAGATTAACCATTCTAGGCTCTTTTTGCTGGTTCTCCTAGACAGTATTTGAACAGGTATCTAGTCCTGCAAAGTTAATTTCCTAGTCGAGACTGGGAGAGGGGAGACTTTTCGGTTATCGGTGAACAGTGAACAGTAATCAGGGAATGTTACTGTTACTTAATACTGCTTACTGATTACGGAAAAGGCTGACAGCTTAGATGTATAATTAATTTTGCCTAGGTAAGTGGTTCTAATTAAGTAGAAGATAGATTTTGCCTCTGATCCCCCCCACCCCTAGTAGGGTTGATTCATGAATCAACCCTACTATAAATCAACCCTACTATGAATCAACCCTACCCCTTAATAAGGGGGGTGCCGACAATTTTTAACACCTACCTGCTTAGGTACTTAATAAAGTTGTGATTAGGAGAAAAAACGATGATTGCTTTATCTAACTATAATAATCTCACTCCAGAAGAATATCTTCAGTTTGAAGAAACCAGTCTCATTAAACATGAATATATCGATGGACAAGTTTACGCCATGGCAGGGACGACGGATACTCATAATATTGTTTCGGGGAATATATACACAATTATTCGTAATCATTTGCGGGGTTCCGATTGTCGGGTTTATTTTGCCGATGTGAAAGTCAGATTAGAGAAGCGCAATCACTTTTATTATCCTGATATTATTGTCACCTGCGATGACAGAGATAGAGAAACCTCTACCTACAAAAGTTTTCCTAAACTGATTATCGAAGTTCTCTCCGATTCTACAGAAGCTTTTGACAGGGGGGATAAATTTAATGATTATCAAACTCTAGAAAGTTTAGAGGAATATGTCTTAGTCAATAGTAAACACCAACGAGTGGAAACTTTTCGACGGGGTGAACAGGGTTTATGGATTCTGCAAACCTATCAGCAAGAAAGTTTTAGTTTGCAGAGTATTAATCTGACGGCATCTTTTCGGGATTTATACGAGGATGTCACCCTAGAAACGGTTAATGATACTCCCGAAAGTCCTTAAGAAAATCTCCTTCAACGATTAAACCCATGATTGCTTTATCTAACTATAATAATCTCACCCCAGAAGAATATCTTCAGTTTGAAGAAAAAAGTCCCATTAAACACGAGTATATCGATGGGCAAATTTACGCCATGGCAGGGACGAGTGATACTCATAATATTATCGGACTCAATTTCACTTTTATCATTCGTAATCATTTGCGGGGTGCCAATTGTCGGGTTTATTTTGCCGATGTGAAAGTCAGATTAGAGAAACGTAATCACTTTTATTATCCTGATATTATTGTCACCTGCGATGACAGAGATAGGGAAACTGCTACCTATAAAAGTTTCCCTAAATTGATTATCGAAGTTCTCTCCGATTCTACAGAAGCTTTTGACAGGGGGGATAAATTTAATGATTATCAAACTCTAGAAAGTTTAGAGGAATATGTCTTAGTGAATAGTAAACACCAACGAGTGGAAACTTTTCGACGGGGTGAACAGGGTTTATGGATTCTGCAAACCTATCAGCAAGAAAGTTTTAGTTTACAGAGTATTAATCTGACGGCATCTTTTCGGGATTTATACGAGGATGTTACCCTATAGGGAATGAAAAATAATTGCAACATCTCAAAAACCGCTGAGAGGTAAGATGAAAGCCACGACAGCATCTCTGGCCTCTCAGCCTATCGCCTGTGGCTGTTAGGTAGTGTCTAGCTAGTGACC
>VYLH01000151.1_pt1 | contig 13276 bp, 17 predicted proteins | sample 5114361 | NCBI WGS metagenome assembly VYLH01 (sample SAMN12291772, study PRJNA351875) | freshwater metagenome | isolation source: freshwater lake | place: USA: Michigan, Kent Lake | collected 2013-08-15
GGGGTTGACGCTTCACAGGATGCTGCTACCTTAGCGGTAGTCTTACGCTTTCCGACCCGTCCGTTTTGAGTGTCCGAATGCCCTCCGGCCACTTTGAACAAGTCGAAAAAATCTCATGTTCAACCTTATTTCCTAGAAAGTTTTACTCGTTCAAGGCCGAATTTGAAGTCTTTTCTGAACGAAACCCCCTACTATCTGTGGTCAAGGTTCGGTTTTTAGCTTGGTTATCGCTTTTTGCATTGTAGCTTAAAGCCGTCCTTTTAGGACGGGGTTTTCAACCCAAATTTTCGATAATAGTTAAGAAAGTGGACAAGGCTGATAAATTTCTGATTGGTCCGATTTTTACCCAGATCGGCAAACGGGAGTTTAGTCATTATCCCAAGATTCCGAGGCGATTAAGTCACCAATTTGATCCCTGAGAAGGTAGTCACACCGTTCTAGTTCACATTCAACACAAACCCACTCCCGAGGGGGAATGAACTGACAGAGGGTGTAGATCGGTTGGTGTCTGCTCACTACCCCCTGTTCTACCATCTGACGGACTTCGTCCTTAATCATCCTGATAGAGTAAGCGGTGGGAGCGGTGGAGAAAGTTATGGCACTCATGGGAGATTTCCTGCAAGATCTACAAAAAAGTCTTATCAATAACTATACTCTAACCTATAAGGGGACAAAAGAGATTTTTTGCTGTATCGAGGATGACAATTTTTTATATATAGCGAAACCCTCTCCCCTCACCAGTTTAGGCTTAGGTTAAGAAAAGTTAAATTTATCGGCTAAAAGCTGTCGAGTCCCCTTATACCGAATCGGCTTTTTTAGCCGTCAGGAGTCAGGAGTCAGGAGTCAGGAGTCAGGAGTTAGCTTTTTCTCCCTACTCCTCTCTCACCACTTCCCACTTCCCACTTAAACTAATAAATGGGGAATAAAAATAAAAGCCGCTACGAGTAAAGCGGCGATCGAGGCGATTAAAACGGCACCAGCGGCACAATCTTTCGCTATTTTGGCTAAATCATGGTAGGATTGCCCCACCGTCAGATCTACGACTGATTCTAGGGCAGTGTTAATTAATTCTAAGACCATCACCAGAGCGCAGGTAAGGGTGACAATCGCCATTTCCATGGCATTAACCCGCAAAAATAAGCCCCAACTAACCGCTACTAGGGTAATCAGGGTGTGAATGCGAAAATTTCTTTGACTAACAAAAGCATAACGGACTCCGGCCCAAGCGTAGCGAAAACTGACTAACAGATTCGAGGCGACTTGCCAAGCGTATTCTCTTTGACTGGGATTGTTGCCCTCACTAACCTGTCCCGATCGAGGGATAAAATTATTGTTGAGATAGGGATTAGGTATGCTGGCAGATTGGTTGGCTTGATGATAATTTGTCTTCATATTCCTCAATAATGCTTGACAAAAATAACTAACTATGTATCGGCATTTCGACGGTTTTTAACAAAGTTTCCTGTAAAGATAGCATTTCTAACAGACTTGTTTCATCGGGATGGTCCCAACCCAAAAGATGTAAACAAGCGTGGGCAGTTAACCAGGCCAATTCTCGCGCCAAAGAATGATTTTGTGTTAAAGCCTGTTGTTGTGCTGTCTCCACAGAGATGATAATATCCCCCAAATATAAAGGTTCTGTCTCTAAAATGCCCTCATCCACTGGTAAATCCACTTCCAGAGCGGCAAAAGCGAGAACATCCGTCGGTTGATCTTTGTGGCGATATTGGCAATTATAGGTCTGAATTTCTCGATCGTCTGTTAAACGCAAACTTAGTTCATAACCGGCGGCAAGGGGGAGATAATCCGATAGATAGCCTAACCATGTCTCCAACCAATAGTGCCAAGTTTCCCCATCCACAGGACTATTTCCGGGATCAAAATAATTATCCTGTAGGCATAAATCCACCCCTAGGGGCAAAGTCTCACTCACCAGATTTCACCCTAGGGACGCGTCAGATAGGAAATACCGACAAAAAAGCCTAATAGGGCTGCTGTAGTCAAAAAAAAGTGTTTTAACGAGACGCCTTTTTTCTTGACCATATTCCGCATCGCCAGCTTGACGTAACTGGGTTGCGCTTCGGTGGCGGTTTCTACTGCGGGGTCAGTGGTGCTAACAGGTTCAGTCATCAGTAATTCCCCAGATAAAGATTGATCGCTATAAGTGTAACAGATTATTAAAAAAGTGCCAAAAAAATTCAATTATGGGAAAAATTGTTACCCGTCCGGGATAGTCAAAGTGGTCACTGCGTGCGCGTTGCGGGGGGTTTTGGGGTGTTAGGGTTTTAGGGTTTTAGTTCAATTTCCCCACTTCCCCACTTCCCCACTTCCCCACACCCCACACCCTACACCCCACACCCCACACCCCACACCCCACTTCCCCAGCAGTCTAACCATGTCTTCCCAATATCCCGAAAGCATCCAGACTATTTTTCAAAAAATTTGGGGCTATGATAGCTTTCGCTTTCCCCAACAGGAGATTATCGAGACAATTTTAGCGGCAAAGGATGCCCTAATTGTCATGCCCACGGGATTTGGTAAATCTATCTGTTTTCAATTGCCCGCTTTATTAAAAACCGGCTTAACCCTAGTGATTTCCCCCTTAGTTGCCCTGATGGAAAATCAGGTGGAGGAATTATTAGCCAAAAAACTACCCGTCGCCCTGATTCATAACGAAATCCCCCGACAACAGAGAAAGAAAACCTTAGCAGCGATCGCAGATCAAACCCTGCGACTTCTCTATCTTTCCCCGGAAACCCTCTTAAGTCCGCCCCTCTGGTCAAAATTAACCCTTCCCCACGTTAAAATTAACGCTCTCATCCTCGACGAGGCCCATTGTTTAACCCAGTGGGGCGATAATTTTCGTCCTGCTTACCGTCGTCTTGGGGCCGTCCGTCCCGCTCTTCTGCAATCGAAACCGGCCGGCAGCCAAATAGCGATCGCTGCTTTTACTGCCACCGCTAACCCCGCCACCCGCGAGACTCTCACCCGCATCTTACAACTAGAAAAACCACAACTTTTCTTAATAAATCCTTACCGTCAAAACCTTGACTTAAGCACCAAAATATGTATTAGTCCCGGTTGTCGTCGTCATCAACTATTAAACTTCCTCACCAGTCAACCTCGACAATCCGGCCTGATCTATACTCGTTCCCGTCGCCATAGTGAAAATTTAGCGACATGGTTGCAATCTCTCCACTATCGCACCAGTGCCTATCATGCCGGTTTATCGCCCTTTCAGCGTCGGGAAATAGAACAAAATTGGCTGCGGGGGGATTTAACTTTTGTTGTCTGTACCTCAGCTTTTGGCATGGGTATCAATAAACCCGATGTGCGTTGGGTTGTCCACTACCAACCCCCAGCTTTACTATCGGAATACCTACAGGAAATCGGCCGCGGTGGTCGCGATGGGGGTAAAATGCAGGCTCTCACCTTAATTAGTGAACCGACGGGATGGTTAGATAATAGCGATAAAAACCAGCAAAAATTCTTTAACTCCCAACAGGAGCGCCAATACCGACAAGCTTGGCAAATTTTAGCCCAAATTCCCCTAGAGGGCAAAGTAGAGGCGATTAGTGCCGAATTTCCCGATGGTGCGCTCATTCTCTCTCTTTTACACAGTCTCGATCGCCTAGAATGGCTCGATCCTTTTCATTATCGGCTTATTTATCCTCATAATTCAGCCAAGATGACTTTTAAACCCAAAAATGAGATATTTCCCTACCTCTATACCCGTCGCTGTCGTTGGCACTTTCTCTTAAATGCCTTTGGTTTTCAGGAAAATGCCGATAATTTTCGCTGTGGTCATTGTGATAATTGTCGTCGCAATCGACCTCTGGTAAGCTAGGGAGCGCCAGAGCAGGGAGAACAGAGCATTTGTACTAAATTTTTTATGTCTTTTTTCTCCTCCTGTCTCGGATTCTCCTCACTTAAGGTCAGATTTTTGATTTTTGCAGGATATCTATAGCGGTTTTCCCAGAAGTTAGTCCCCATTGAATCTATCAGCGGATTTACGATACCTTACCCGAAATAATAGTGAAATTTTGTGACAAAGTGCAGCCAGATATAAGAATCTTTGCTAGATTTCTAGAAAGCTTCTGTGATAAGTCTCCTTAAAAAGAGATTGTTTGCAGTAAGCTAATCTGGCTAACACGCTTTTGGGCGTGATATCGGGAAAAGTTCGGGCGATTGCGCCTAAATAGAATGCTGGAAGTTGATTTGCGAATGCTATAGTTTAGTTAATGCCCAGTCACTGCCATTTTTTTGGAGGTTCTAAAATGTCAACACGTTCTTTTGCAGCATTTCTCAACGAAGTGAAGTCAGACGAGGCTTTTGCTCGTGATCTCAAGAGTGCTTTAGTATCTGTTAACAAAGATGAAATATCGGTAATTGTTGCCGAATTTGCACACAGGAAAGGCATAGTGGTAGATATAGAATCCTTGAAGGCGCCCGTGAATATTGCATCGGATCCAGAGTTCTCCGATGAGGAACTAGAGATCAACGGGTCTTGTTGTGGTTTTCGTAGCAATTGCGGAACCTCTTGCATCGAATTTCGCAGCGCTTTGGTTCCCGGATACAATTTCGTAGATTGATTGCCATGATCCTGAGCCTTGTCCGTTAAGCGGGCGGTCAGTTGATTTGCGACTGTTATAGATTGGTTTAAACTTAAACTCAGTGATTTCCATTTCTTGGAGGTTCTAAATGTCACCACGTTCTTTTGCAGCATTTCTCAACGAAGTGAAGTCAGATGAGACTCTAGCTCGTGATCTCAAGAGTGCTTTAGTATCTGTTAACAAAAATGAAATACCGGGAATTGTTGCCGAATTGGCGCACAGGAAAGGCATAGAGGTAGATATAGAATCCTTGCAAGCGTCAATGAATATTACATCGGCTCCAGATTTCTCGGATGGAGAGATTGAAATCGTTAAAGGGCCGATCATGGCGACATTTTGGTTGCTTAGTTGTGACTGTAATTGTTACTCTAAAACACCGAATTCAAATGATAGTCCTGCTTGCTAGATGTAGCATAAGTAATCAATCTCTTTCCTTATCTTAAACTCTTAAACTACCGTGTAGGCAATGCCAATTTTTACCCAACATCACCCAGAAGGAACGTAAGGTGAATTAACATTGCCTCCACCTTAGCGACATACCATCGCACCTTGCTCATAAAGCAAACCTACCATATCCACTATCCGTTCAATGAAAAATCATCAACATGAATGCACAAGAATTGGCCAATGTTCTTCAAAGAGTCAAAGCTGACCTTGTTTTGCAAGAAACATTAAGAGTTACTAAACAGGACTGGATTAAATTGAACCTAACAACTCAAGAAACATTCTGGGGAATTAATACCTGGTCTGAGAATGTTAATGAGATCAGTGATTGGGAACTTGAATCAAGCAATAGTTGGACTAAACAATATACTGACTGTGGCGGGACATGTGGAGCAATTAGTCGTGCTTGTTGTGGGTAACAAGCTGGTTGCTTAAAGTCTATTAAAATTTTCCTTATGCTTTTTTAGAAGAACCAAATCAACATCAACAATGAAAAATGACAAGTGTAAAAGTTTACCAAAACTTCTAGCCAAGGAGGGCTGGACTCTCCGGCATCGTTTAGATTACTCTCAAGTCCTGAATTTGCGTGAATACGTTGATGAATCACACCAGCTTAATGAATGGAGTAAGATTGTTGCCCCTCATCAGACTGAGAACTTTATTAAGCGTTTAGAATGGTCAGGCTATACCCCTAATCAAGCTCTATGGGCTTTAAATCCTCCTGAAGACGCAGTTCCCGCTCATCCAAATTGGTTAGATTTCTTGACTTGTTTGCGTCAAGTTCTCGTGGAGGCTGGAAGTAGTTTTAGTCAAGAGAAAGGCGCAAACCAGTATTCTACAAAGTCTCAGCCTTTACCTTTTGAAGAACTCTGGTTGCCTTTATGTGATTGGGGAGTGAGTGAGCTTAAACAGCGTTTATCCCCAGATTTCTTAGGGGGAGTTAGTGATGATGCTGTGAACAGTCTAACAGAAACACTACTTACCCGTCTCTGTCAATTAAGTGAGAAAGTTCTGTGGGAGGAATTTCACAAAGGTCGAACTCCCGGTCAAATACTGTTAGCTCATCTAGGAGATAATGGCGATGGTAGTGGACTGCCGATAAGGGAGGCTTATTTAACATTTATTCAAGATAATCTTCAGGATGGTCTTGAAAAAATATTGACGATATATCCTGTTTTAGGTCGCTTGTTAGCAACAGTGGTAGAATTGTGGCTAGAATCAAGCATTGAACTATTAAAGCGTATTCATGAAAGCCGACAAGAGTTAAAGAATTGCTTTGATATTTCAATCAATGCCAAAATAAGTGACATTCAACAAGGGATGAGTGATTTTCATCGAGGTGGGCGTTCTGTTGCAGTCCTACACTTTAAAGAATCAGACCATGAAGAGGAAACGCCTCAAAAAGTAGTATATAAACCCAAAGACATGAATGTAGATTCTGTCTATCAACGATTGCTTGGTATCATCAATCAACAGATTGGAGAAAATGTATTTCGGGTTTTGAAAATCCTTCCCATGCAAGGATTTGGTTTCATGGAGTTCGTGGAACATCGTCCCTGTGTTGATGATCAAGAATTAAGTAACTTTTACAAAAATGCAGGCCGATTGATGGCAGTTCTTCACATATTGGGTTGTACAGATTGTCACCATGAAAACTTAATTGCGTGTGGAGAGCAATTAATACTTATTGATACTGAGACTCTTTTAGAAGGCGATGTTGGCAATCATACTAATAATGATGACATTGCTATTAGCAGTTTACAAGAGTCAATGGGAAGCTCAGTTTTACGTATTGGCTTGTTACCGCAATGGCTATTTATAGGACGAAAAGCTCATGCAGTTGATATTAGTGCTTTAGGTATAATACCTCCTAAAAGTTCTTATATTGAACAACCTGGATGGTTAGGGATTAATAGTGATGGAATGTTTTGGGGAGAAGTAGAGACACCCGTTGACATCCCCACTAGCTCTCCTTTCCCCATCGGCAGTTCTAATCGTCTCAAAGAATTTCAGGGGGAACTGTGCGAAGGATTTCGCATACAAATGCAGCAATTTCTTGATTATCGTCAGGCATGGTTAGACTCAAATTCTATACTTAGAGATTTTGCTGGCTTACCCCGTCGGATTGTTCTTCGTGCTACTCGTATTTACTTTCTCATTCAACTTCAGTGTTTAGAACCTGCTTCCTTAAAAAATGCAATAGCCTACAGTCTTAAACTAGAACAGCTTGCTCGTAGTTATGTTTTGTCCATCGAAAAACCGATTAATTGGGCAGTTTTTGAGGCTGAACTAAGACAAATGGAACAACTCGACATTCCATTTTTTGAACATTTAATTGATAGTGATATCTTAACCTTATCTGACGGCTTGCCCAATATTGAGCGTTTTTTAGATACCTCTGGTCTATTAGCTTGTCGAAGACGGTTAGAAGAACTCTCAATTGATGAAATTAATTTTCAAATACAATTAATTAAAGGAGCAATAGAAGCCAAGCAAATTAAAGTTAGTTCTCTAGAATTTCCGACAGAACAAATTAATATATCTAATACCTTCCCAAGTAGTGACTATAAACTTGATGAAGTAATTCGTATCGCCAAACAATTACAGCAACAAGCAATCAGAGATCAGCGTGGCTATCCTGAATGGTTAGGTATAGACATCGGACAAGATCAAGAAAAATTTAACTTTGGTTTAGTTGGTCTTTCCCTCTATGGAGGTCGTTGTGGCATTGCTTTACTTTTTGCCGCCTTAACTCACTTTTTCAGACAGCAAAACTCTGATTTAGAATTTCAAGAATCTTTAGTTAACGATATTCGTGGTTCTGTTGCTCAGATATTAGATATTGTTAAATCAAAAGATGGTTTTCTTTTATTTCGTTACCTACGAGATCAACCTCTTGGGTTATCAGGAACTGGTGGAATCCTTTTAACACTCCAGATTCTAAACCAGTTAGAAATCAACCCTATTGATGAAGAATTTCCTAACTATGAAAGAGTCACTCAAAAGATTATAGATTGTCTTACCTCAGAACGTATCAATAAAGATCAAGAATGTGATTTAATTAGCGGTTGCGCTGGTTTGATTGGCCCACTTTTATCAATAGCTCAAGATGTTGAAAGAAAAAATTTTTCATCTCAAAAACCTTTAGATTTAGCTATTATATGTGGGGAGCATTTGATTTCTCAACAAATGGAAGATGGTGGATGGTTGACCTTAAGAGATAAAAAGCCCCTAACAGGTTTCTCTCATGGTGTTTCTGGGATTATTGCTGCTTTATCTCGTTTATATCAACTGACGGAAGATAATCGGTTTTTAACTGCTATTCAAAAAGGTTTAGGTTACGAACGCTCTGTATTTTGTCTTGAAAAAAGAAATTGGCCAGATTTTCGCTCCAGTTCTGAACCGACAAAATTTATGAACAGTTGGTGTCATGGCGCTCCCGGTATTGCCTTGAGTCGTCTTTGTCTCAAAGAATCAGGGATATGGGATGAGCAAATTGCCACAGAGATAGAAATAGCTCTTAAAACTACCGCAAAACAAGATACAGGTGTCGATCATCTCTGTTGTGGAAGCTTTGGTAGAGCAGCTATTTTGAATTTGACCAGTGATTTTGACATGGGAGATAAATGGGATCTGTTTGCCCAGCAAATAGTAGAATTAAGTCTGAAAAGAGCTTTAAACCAAAAATCTTACCGCCTTTTTTCAACTCAAGAAGGTGAATTACTGTTACCTGGAGTATTTACTGGGATGGCAGGAATTGGACTTCAGTTATTATCATATAGTAGTGGGAAGACAAAACAAATAGTTGCACAATGTCTAACATCAAACTTACTTTTATTTTAACATGGAATTGTAAGCACATGGCAAACGCTCAAATCCAAAGAAAGCTATCCCAAATTAGTCTTGAGCTTGGATACAGGCTACCATTTGTTTGTACCCCTTACGAGTTCATAGGATTTAAGCTTCGAGGAGAATAACTATGTATAAAGATGAAATTGTCGAAGAAATTCACAAATATAGAGAAGAATACGCAAAATCTTTTAATTATGATCTCAAGGCAATATTTGACGATCTTAGAGAAAAGCAAATTGCCAGTGGACGTAAAGTTATTAAGCTCCCGATCAAGCGACAGTATAACAAATCACTGCACCCGACCGAGAGTGCGATCGTCTTCACGCACTGAAAGTTATTAGCTGTAGGGTGCGTTCCCTAATATGGCTCCTACTGCTCCAGCGATCGATTTTTGGGAACGCACCATGCACATTGATTGCAGCTGTGGGTTAAAGTGCGATGTCGAAGGCACTGGGTAGCAGTACACCAATCTTGTAGAGACGTAGTAGGATGGGCATTAGCTCATCCTACAGACCTGTGAGATATTATAGAGGGGTCTCCAGAAGTCAAATCGTAATCAGGAGTTAGTATATGCAAGCAATCCTTTTAAGCCGTGAAGAAGTTGCTCAACGTGCAGAGAAACTGTACGAAAGCAGAATCCGCCAAGAGGTGGAAGTTGAAGAAAACATTGGCAAGATGGTTATCATTGACATTGAAACAGGTGACTACAAAGTTGATGAAAATGGCTTACACGCTGCTGACTTATTGAGCGAGAAACACCCCCATGCTCGGCTCTTTGGGATCAAAATTGGCTACAACGTTGCTGCCGCTTTTGGTGGGGGTGTTATGGAGCGTGTAGTTAAGTGATTTCAGGTATTGTGGCTAATGGACACCCGATCATCACTATCCCATTTCGGATTCCAAATCGCGCTGACTTTCCGATTGAGTTTGTAGTAGATACAGGATTTACAGATGAGCTTTGTTTACCACCCGAAGCAGTAGCATTACTGAATCTTCCTTTCAGGTACGATATGCGTGCGAATTTAGCAGACAACAGCCAAGTAATGCTGCCTCTTCACAAAGCAATTATTATCTGGAATGGTGAGGAGCGAGAAACTCGTGTATTTGCCACAGGGCGGCGACCCCTGGTTGGAACTGCTTTATTAGATAGCCATGAACTTGTGATTCAGTTTACGGAAGGTGGGTTGGTAACGATTGATGATTTGTAGTGCGATGCCGAAGGCACTGCGTAGCAGCACGCCGATCTTGTAGGGTGCGTTCCCTAAGGCGGCTCCTACTGCTCCACCGATCGATCAATTTTTGGGGAACGCACCATGCACATTGATTGAAGCGCCGATTCAAATTTGAAGTGCACCACTGGGGGGCTTGCGATGAGGCGGCTCATCAGTAGTAGAGCGGGAGCACTTCGTTAGAATAAATCAAAGTATAATTAAGGCAAAATACTGAGTTGAGGTCAACCAGATGGCAGTTCGTCAACGGCGTTATCCCAAAGATGAGTTAGCCGAGCGAGGGCAAAAACTCTACGAATCTGGCATTCGGCAGCAAGTCGAAGCCGGTAATGAAGGTAAGATTGTAGCGATCGACATTGAAACTGGAGAGTTTGAAGTCGATGAAAACGTTGTGCCTGCAACTAATCGGCTCTTTGAACGTCACCCCGATGCCCAACCTTGGATCATTCGTATCGGACATCGCGCTGTTTATCATTTCGGGGCACGGAGTTTGAAGAAAAATCCATGATGGAAGGTGTTGTAAATTTGCGGCGTGAAGCCACGCTAAGGATTGTAGTCGGAAACTCAAATCGGCAACTGCAAGCGGTTGACGCGGTGATTGATACTGGGTTCAATGGATTTTTATCTTTGCCCTCTACAATCATCGCTACATTAAATTTACCTTGGAGTGGTTCTGATTTTGTCACGCTGGGTGATGGCAGTGAAACTTATTTTGATCTGTACACTGGGACTGTGATATGGGATGGGCAGTACCAAGAGATTGATATTGCAGAATCAGAAACAGAGCCTCTACTAGGAATGGCGCTGCTTTACAGATATCGGTTGCAGGTCGATAACATTGAGGGCGGTAAGGTCAAGATTGAAGCCTTATGAGCCAGTGCTAGAAGAGATTCGGTGAGGCGCGGTCTAACAACGCAGCCGTAGCCGTAGGGTGCGTTCCCTAATATGGCTCCTACTGCTCCAGCGATCGATTTTTGGGGAACGCACCATGCACATTGATTGAAACTGTGGGTTAAAGTGCGATGCCGCTCCTCCCGCTCAAACCCCGGAACCCTCTGCTCTCGTTGGTCCGGGGGCCGTCGTCGCTCTGGGGGCTGGCTTCAAGCGCCGCCGCGCCTAGGCAGACAAAAACTAAGCGTTAATTGAAGGTATTACAACAGGATATCTGCAAGGGTCTCTTTTTTTGTGGGTAATTGTGAATTAGAGAAATTGACATATAATAAGAGCATAGAGCTAAATATACCTTTAAAATAGCTTTTCTCATGCCTACCGTCCTTCAAGTTGGGCCTTACAGTTTTATCTTTTTCAGTTCAGATCAACGAGAGCCAGCCCATATCCATGTCAAACGAGATCGCAAACTCGCTAAATATTGGCTTGATCCCATTACCTTAGAGAAAAACCGAGGATTTAAAGAACATGAATTAAACCAGATTGCTAAACTAATAACAGAACATCAACCCGCAATCCTAAGCGCATGGCATGATTACTTTGACCCTTGAAACCGAGCCAATTGCCCATCAAGTGACCCTAACCGACGATAAATTAATAATCGACCTAGCCGACGGTCGCAGCATCACCGTTCCGCTAACATGGTACCCTCGTTTACTGCACGCCTCCCCCGCCGAGCGTCAAAATTGGCAACTCTTAGCGGATGGATGTGCTATCGAATGGCTCGATCTAGATGAGCATATTGGTATCGAAGGACTATTAGCTGGTCGGCGCAGTAGCGAGAGTTCACGCTCCCTGAATCGATGGTTAACAACTCGCAGACAAACTGTAACCGAGTAAATGGGGACAATGTTTCTGTTGTGCCACCCCAACTCCTCCATTCTTGCCCTGTAATTTATATCAAAATTTACTTAGGGTTTGCTGAATAAATCTAAAAACCTTGTTGGGTAAGACTTTTAGACTTTTTGTCAATCAAAAAGTACCAGGTATGGGAGTGATCATGGGGAAAATTCTGGGACTTTTTCCCTAAAAATTAGGTAATTGGCCACCTCAAAACCGGTAAAACCCCACACCCCACACCCCACACCCCACACCCTGCCCCCACCGAAAAACTTTTTCAGCAGACCCTTCAACCCTGCCAGTGCGATGCCGAAGGCACTGCGTAGCAGCACGCCGATCTTGTAGGGTGCGTTCCTTAATGTGACTCCTACTGCTCCACTGATCGATCGATTTTTGGGGAACGTACCATGCACATTGATTGAAGTTGTGATCCCAAATCCCGTTACAATAAAACGAGTAAAGACGAGGTTTTAGACCCGATTTTTTTGATACCATTTAGTGAATAATCGACCTCTGGTAAGCTAGGGAGCGCCAGAGCAGAGCGTTTGTACTAAATTTTCTATGTCTTTTTTCTTCTCCTGTCTCGGATTCTCCTAACCTAACGGAAGGTTTTTGATTTTTGCAGGAGATATATAGCGGGTTTCCCAGAAGTTAGTCCCGATTGAAACGCTGGCCTATCTAGGGGTTGCTGAATAAATCTAAAAACCTTGTTGGATAATATTTTTAGACTTTTTTGAAATCAAAAAGTACCAGCGATTGGAGTGATTGGGAGGAAAATTCAGGGACTTTTTCCCTGAAAATTAGGTAATTGACCGCCTGAAAATGGGTAAAACCCTACACCCCACACCCCACACCCCACACCCTAGCCCCACCAACAAACTTTTTGAATCTTTGCTACATTCCCAGAAGGCTTCTGTGAAAGGTCTCCTTAAAGGAGGCTGTTTGCGGTAAGCTAATCTGGCTAACACGCTTTTGGGCGTGATATAGGGGAGGATACAACCATGACTCATGAGATTTTAGGTGAATTTTTATCTTTGCCTGCTGAAGCACAGAGCCAAGTAGTCAGCCTGATCGCTTTTTTGAAACAAAAGTACATATATTCTGAACCTCTGTCTGCATCGTCAAATGTTGATTTAGTTAATGATCCCTTTGTTGGAATGTGGCGCGATCGTCAAGATTTAGATAGTACTACTTGGGTGCGAAATTTACGAGAAAGCGAGTGGTCAAAGACAAATGGCTATACTTTAGACGTTCATAATCTGAGATTTATTAAACTTCTGAAATCGTAGAGTCAGCAAGGAATCCAGTTCTTTTTTATGTTTCAAATGGGCATCATTCAAACATTCATAA
>VYLH01000174.1_pt1 | contig 13258 bp, 20 predicted proteins | sample 5114361 | NCBI WGS metagenome assembly VYLH01 (sample SAMN12291772, study PRJNA351875) | freshwater metagenome | isolation source: freshwater lake | place: USA: Michigan, Kent Lake | collected 2013-08-15
TGGTCGGAGTTTTTCTCATTTATTCTCACCGAATATGTCCCATTCAAACAAGTAAATTCTAGTTGAAAATGTCAGAACTCTTGAAGGAGAAAAAGAAAGTTGTTTATAAAAAAACTAAAAATTTTGTTAGAATTTTATCTGAATTTATGAGTTGAAATCGATTTTTCATGGACAGAGTTCTTAAAACCTGTCTATCTCCAGCGTTGGATGATAATTATCTGTCAAAAAATAATGCTTCTACACAAGTTCTCTATTTAAATAAGAGAATTTTATCTGATTTTTTTCAAAATGAGAACTGCTGCAATAAATCTACTGTAAAAGATGATAAAGTTCCTATTGTCAATGCTTATTGGCTAAATTATTATGCTATTTGGTGGCACGTCTGAATTTTCCACAAATGCTACCCCCCCAATCTCCTATCAAGTGGTTAGCTCACTTCCTGGGCGAATCCGCTGGCGTGTCCCTTCCCTGCGCCAAAACCTAACAGGACAAAATATTCTCCAGGGAGCGATCGCTGCTCTAGAAAGCGTTACCAGCGTCCGCATCAACCCCTAGGCTAACTCAATCATTGTCACCTTTGCTGAAGGGAAAATGTCTCCCGCACAATTAGAGCAAGAACTGGCAACTGCGATCGGCAAGGCCGCAGCTTCGGCGAACCCAGGGGCAGAAGTCCCCCAGAAAGCTGAATTCAAGGCGGAAAAACAAGTTCCTCGTCCCCCGGAAGAGAAATTGCTGGTGAGGGAAAATCTGGCCGATGCAAAGGTGGAACAGACCCAAACAGTGATCAGTCCCCAGACAGGAGAAAGTAAAGATGATAAAAATCCTCTAAACGAGATACCGAGCCAAACTTTAGTTTATCGGCAGCTGGAAGCCTTACCCGTCAATTCTTGGCAGCGCCAGTGTCAAGAGCAGGCTGAATCAATCGAGAAACTAGAAGACTGCCTCGCCGCCTTACAGCCGGTGGCAGCGATCGGTTCAGCTTGGCTGAGGCGGTGGTACGTCCACAGTCCGGCAACCATAGATTGCGCTGCCAGCACCGGCAGAAGCTCGATTGAAAAAATATCGCAAATACCTTTAAAAGTTCCAAAATACAGGCTCGCAATCTCTATTTCAGGTACGAGGAGTGCAACTGATTAGGCCTTGTCTGGGACTAAATTGCCAATTCGATCGAGAATTTTTACCCGAAGGGAAAAGAGGGGCCAGTTTACTGCTCTCGCCTGAGAATTGACTGCTAGGCTATCCTGAGAAAACCATACCGTTTCAACTAAACTAGATCTGTGAAAATCAAGGCTCTTAAAAATGACCGCCAAGCCCAAAATGATTTTTCGGCTGACTTCTCCCATCAACCGGTTTCTCTTCACGCTGACAGTGGCAATTTTCGTTTATTTAATCACGGGAGAATTTTACCAGGAATTGCGGTTTCTCTTGGCTTACGATCTAGCGATACTAAGTTATTTGAGTGTTTTAGCAGTGCAAATGTCCAAAGCGACTGCGGAAGATACCTTTCGTCTGTCTCAACAGCAAGAACCCAAGGGTATTAGCACTTTATTTGCTGTGCTGCTATTTTCTGGTATGGGGTTAATTGCTCTTTCTTTATTACTCAACAACTCCAAGAAATGGACTCCCTTGTTGACGAATTTGCACATGGGACTGTCCCTATTAGCGATCTTTTTGTCTTGGACTCTGGTACATACTTTTTTTGCTCTGTATTATGCCAGACTCTAGTACGATGAACTATCCGCAGAAGATTCATCCGCTTACCGCAAAGGTTTAGACTTTCCCAATCAAGAACTTGTGGATTATTGGGATTTTATGTATTACTCTTTTACTATCGCTATGTGTTACCAGACATCGGACGTATCCGTTGAAAGCGTTGCGATGCGACGCATGACACTCTTTCATTCCATCCTCTCTTTTATCTTAGTAGCAGTAGTCATCGGTTTAGTGGTAAACATAATTTCTAATCTCATTTAATTGTGTCTGATCTCAAACGAGCCAAATGTCTATCGGGGATATCTCCCCTGCTTATGGTGATCAGTAAATCTGATATTTTGTATTCTGCTATACATTCTTCCCCATGATGTTGAGAGAACCACCTCTTTTAGATGTGGCTGCGGTACGATCTCATAGGTGTAGTTTTTTAACCCACATTCCGCACCCTAGTCGTTGAAATCAAAAGTTGCTCTAGCCCTTGTATAGTAAGACTTTTAGCGATTACTAAGAATTATGAAGTGTCACACTCTAGTCAGCGATCGCCTTAGATAAAATTTTCAATGTGACACTTTAGGGTGCGGAATGTGGGTTGGAATATTCTGGCGGAAGACCGATCGCAAAGACTTGAAATCTGTTCTAACAATAGTTACACTTCTTTAGAATAGATACACTTTTCAAGGGATAATGTAGGTCGGCTAACTCTTGCACTTAACAGTCGAGATTGTTGGGCTTATATTTTCACCCTGAATATAAAAAGCGTCTAAGTGGACACTAAATTGTCAATAGGAGGAGCGTAGTCAATGGGACTACCTTGGTATCGAGTACACACAGTCGTTCTCAACGACCCGGGCCGTTTAATTTCCGTTCACCTGATGCACACCGCACTGGTAGCGGGTTGGGCTGGCTCCATGGCCCTCTATGAGCTTGCTATTTTCGACCCCAGTGACCCCGTATTAAACCCGATGTGGCGGCAAGGAATGTTCGTGCTGCCCTTCATGGCCCGTTTAGGTGTCACTGGTTCTTGGGGTGGCTGGAGCGTCACCGGCGAAACTGGTGTTGACCCCGGTTTCTGGTCTTTTGAAGGCGTTGCCGCCGCTCATATCGTCTTATCCGGTCTGCTATTCCTAGCGGCGGTTTGGCACTGGGTTTTCTGGGATTTAGAATTATTCATCGATCCCCGCACGGGCGAATCAGCCCTCGATTTACCGAAAATGTTCGGTATTCACCTGTTCTTATCCGGTTTACTTTGCTTCGGTTTCGGTGCTTTCCATCAAACAGGCCTTTGGGGTCCCGGGATGTGGGTTTCCGATGCCTACGGTTTAACCGGTCATGTGCAGCCCGTAGCTCCCGAATGGGGACCGGCTGGTTTTAACCCCTTTAACCCCGGGGGTGTGGTAGCTCACCACATTGCTGCGGGTATCGTTGGGATTATCGCCGGTTTATTCCATTTAACCGTTCGTCCCCCCGAAAGACTCTATAAAGCCCTGAGAATGGGTAATATCGAAACGGTGCTTTCTAGCAGTATCGCCGCTGTTTTCTTTGCCGCTTTCGTCGTGGCTGGAACCATGTGGTACGGTAATGCTACCACGCCGATCGAACTCTTTGGCCCGACCCGTTACCAATGGGATAAGGGCTATTTCCAAGAAGAAATTGAGCGTCGCGTCGAGGCCAGCATCGCCAATGGGGCCACCATCGCCGAAGCTTACCAAGCAATCCCCGAAAAACTGGCTTTCTATGATTATGTCGGTAATAGCCCCGCTAAAGGTGGTTTATTCCGTACTGGTGCCATGGATAGCGGTGACGGTATCGCTAAATCTTGGTTAGGACACCCCGTGTTCAAAGATGGCGAAGGTCGCGTCCTTAGCGTGCGTCGGATGCCTAACTTCTTTGAAACCTTCCCCGTTGTCCTGACTGACTCGGAAGGTATCGTTCGCGCTGATATTCCCTTCCGTCGTGCGGAATCGAAACTGAGTATCGAACAAAGTGGTGTTACCGTTTCTTTCTACGGTGGCTCTCTCGATGGTCAGGTGTTCAGCGATCCTGCTGATGTGAAGAAATTTGCCCGTAGAGCGCAACTCGGTGAAGCTTTCGAGTTTGACACCGAAACCCTGAAGTCTGACGGGGTATTCCGCACTTCTCCGAGAGGTTGGTTTACTTTCGGTCATGCTGTCTTTGCTTTACTATTCTTCTTCGGTCACATCTGGCACGGTTCTCGTACCATCTACCGCGACGTATTCGCCGGGGTCGATCCGGATCTGGAAGAACAAGTGGAATTCGGTTTATTCCAAAAATTGGGTGATCTTAGCACTCGTAAACAAGAAGTTTAGTTTTAGCTAAATCATCCCTATAACTAAAGGAGTCAAGTCTTTGACTCCTTTTTTTAATTAGGGTCTGCTGAAAAAGTTTTTCGTGGGGGCAGGGTGTGGGGTGTGGGGTGTGGGGAGCAGGGAGTGGGGAGCAGGGAGAAACAATTGATAACTTGAGAGTTAATCACACTATTAAAAACGGATTTGGTATTAAAGTTCGATCGAGCTTTACTTTTCACCGAATACTGAAAAAACCGCTAGTTATAGAAATAACTAACGGCTTTTTGCTGGGGGAAATTACCCGTAATGGAATTACATAGAGGAACCTAAACCAGCGTAAGCTCCGTAGAAGAAAAGACCAAGCACGGCGATAACGCCTAGACCGGCGATGGTGGCGACTAACCACAAAGGAATACGACCTTCTGCGAACATGAATAACACCTCCTAATTGCGATGACAATGAATCGGGACTAATTAGTTAAAGAAATAGCTGGAAAATAAAATTCCCAAGACAGCAACTAGGAGTAAACCTAGATAAAGAGAAGTACGATTTAACTCGACGGCTTGCCGATTCGGATTAGGTGTTCTTTCCATAATTGTTCTCCTAGCGTTGAATAAACTGCATTGCCGCAATCGCACCGATAAAGAAGACAGTGGGGACCGCTAAGGTATGAACTGCCAACCAGCGAACGGTGAAAATGGGGTAAGAAATGGGTTGATTGGGATTACCACTAGCCATTGTTTTTATCCTTAATTAAAGTAAACTACTGATTAAACTGCTCGATTTGATTTTTGGCCTCAAAGCGATCATTAATGATCGGTAATTCTTGACGCTCTTGAGTGTAATACTCATCGGGACGGGGAGTGCCAAAAACATCGTAAGCCAAACCAGTACTCACGAATAACCAACCTGCGATAAACAGCATGGGGATGGTGATGCTATGGATAATCCAGTAACGAATACTGGTAACGATATCGCCAAAAGGACGTTCGCCGGTACTACCTGACATGGACGGTTCTCCTCGGAATGATAGGACTTGAAAAATTCAATCTCTATAATAGAGACTTTGTTGACCCTGAGACAAGTTTTAGGCCGGTTCGCTAGGGGGATTATATTTCAGTAAAACCCCATCTTGTCCCAAGACAAAACCCTTGTCGGAATTGATAAAAACAATTCGATAGAGATTGGAGGGGACACTTTCCACCGCGCGATCTTTTTGCCAAGATTGGCCGCCGTCATCACTGACCAAGAGATTGCCGCTACCACCAGCGACCCAAATTTCTTCGGGGGTGCGGTAGTTGAGGTCCAAAAGTCCCCAACTGGTGGAAAACTCGGGGAATACCTTATCTTCCCATGTATCGAGATCATTGGGGCTAGTAAATTGTAGTTGACCACCCCGGGCCAGGGCCCACAGTTCTCCTTTTTCACCATAACCGACTTTTTGTAAGCGGCGGGAAGAAAGACGATTGTGGGGTTGCCATTCTGTTGACCCCGGTTCCCAAGTGGAATAAAAGTTACCGCGTGCGGAAACGGCCACGTATTTACCATCATGGGAACGAACAATTGTCCGGGCCACACCCACAGCACCTTCCACTAAAGCTTGCCAAGTTTTGCCCCCGTCTTTGGTGCGGTAGATAGCGCCTAAATCCGTGACCATTTCGGCGGTTTTGTCGTTAAGGGCGATAATTCCGTAGGGGGAACCGGGTAATTTTTCACTTAAGGGGATACGGGACCAGCTGCTGCCCCCGTCTTCGCTATGGAGAAGAATTGAGGGTTTACCGACAATCCAACCCTCTTGGTCGTGGAAACTGACGGCGCTAAAGCTAACTTTTTCTTCGCCAAGGTTGAGGACTTTTTGCTGCCAGCTGTCCCCCCCATCGGTGGTTTCAAAGAGGGTAGATTTGGTTCCCACTAACCAACCGTGCTGCAGGTCGTCGGTAAAGGCGATATCGGCAAAAGTGGAGTCAGTGTCGAGGGTGAGGATTTGCCAAGGACTACTGCTCAGGGATGGCACACTACTACAGCTAAAGCAGAAAAAGGCTACAGCTAGAACTATTACGAATTGTTTCAGTTTTCTCATCAATGGTTCAGAGGTATTGGTCAAGGAATCGGGACGGATTAGGGTTTGTACCCGATGGGTTACAGGCTCATAAGAGCCGTTGGATTAAAGATAATGAGTGCTTGAGTTAGTTTAAACCATATAAACTAATAAAGAAAACAAATCCTAGCGCTAAAGCCCCGAAAATCAAAATATTTTTTTGTGCCGGAGTCAGACGGTTGACTCCAAAACCATAGCTAAGATTTTCTTGGAATCCCGAAGGAGCATCTTTAGCTCCGATGTTGATAAATTGGGAACGACGCACACCACACACGGGACAGCGCCACGTTTCTGGCAATTCCTCGAAGGGGGTTCCAGCGGGAGTGTTGGTTTTACTATCTCCCTTGCTGGGGTCGTAAACGTAGCCGCAGGAGCGACATTCGTGGTTGGCAGGGGCCTGGTCGGCTAGGGTTAGTTCTGGTGGGCGATCGCTCATAACTAAGATTAAAGGAATTTTCAACACTCTGTTACAAATTATCCTTGAAAATTGACCTCTCTCACGGGCAAGCCCCAACAGAATAGCCAGTTTTCAAGCCTGAAAAGGATTAGCGAGGCAGCATATCGGCTTTAAAAAAAGCAAGATTAATCTATTAGGGCTTAAATGTCTATTAAAACTTTATTAAGTTTATATTTGGGCTATTTACCCTGATTTTGGTACTCAAATTTATTCCGAGAAATTGAGAAATTTCAGGCAGGGAAGAAATTAGGGGGCTGATACCAAATCCTGTTTAAAAGGTGGAGGAGATTGGGGAGTGCCGGAGCTGCGGAGCAGGGGGAAACAATCCATAACTGGGTTTTTAAAGTTGGATTGGGAGTTAATCATGCTATTAAAAGCGGATTTGGTATCATATTGAATAAATTTAATCACTTTTAGCGATCGCTTTTATATTTTGGCATAAATGGGCTGCTCCCTCCCTGTTCCCCAAAACGAAAACTTCGCACCTCACTATTAAGATGACTGCTATCAACCTTATATTATAGGTATATAATCAACCTTAACTATACCTTAAAAAGAGAGTAAAAATTGTGTTCAACCAGCTTGATTGGAATCCTGCCTACTCAATTGAAACCTTAGAACCAAATACGGTATTTTTTCTATCTGAGCGAGAATCAATCTGTTTCCAAGAGCCGCTTTATTATCGTTTAGTCAGATTAATCGATGGTCAACGTAATCTTGATGAAATTATTGATATTCTTCAGTTAGAATTTTTACAAAATCAAGAAATCAATCCCAATAATGCTAATTACTTCGCAGTTATTGTTAATTATAGCTTGGCAATTCAAAAAGCGATTTTTCAGTTATATAAACGAGGGTTTTTGTTAGAAAAACAAGAATTATTGCCGTCTAATTTAGCAATTTTATGCCATCATCTTCAGGTTTCTCAAGCCCAAGCTTTTGAACGATTACAATCTCTGAAGGTTACAGTTAAAACCCTAGGCTTAATTCCCCAGCAAGATTTGATCAATATTTTAAATTCCTTGCAAGTTCAAGTCGCAGATGAAGGGGATTTAACCATTATTTTAACCGATAATTATCTTCATCCTGATTTAGAGAGTATTAATCAACAAGCTTTAGCCTCACAAAAACCGTGGTTATTAGTTAATCCCCTGGGAAATCTAGCCTGGATTGGTCCCTTATTTGATCCCGATAAAACTGGTTGTTGGCATTGTTTGGCTCAACGATTACGAGATAATCGTCCCGTGGAGGAATTTATCATTAGACAGAGAGACAATAAGATTTCTTTAATTTCTCCTTTAGGGTTTTCTTCAGCGACAATACAGACGGTTTTAAATCTGACGGCTATGGAGGTTTTTAAGTGGATTATTCAAGGTAAAAATCAACGTTTAGAAGGAATGCTAATGACTTATGATACTTTAAATTTACAATTTCAAGAGCATATTTTAGTTAAACGTCCGAACTGTCCTAGTTGTGGATATTCTCTAAATAAAACACCTTTACCCGTGGTTTTGGGACATCGTAAAAAGGCTTTTACCAGTGATGGGGGACATCGTTTTTGTTCTCCTGAAGAAACCTTAAAAACCTATCAACATCATATCGGTCCTATTACGGGAATTGTGCGAGAATTAAATAAGATACAAGGGAATGCTTTAGTTCATACTTATGTAGCTAAACATCATTTTCGCAGTGTCTTTGATGATTTAGACAGTTTACGGCAAAATATTGGAGGTAGAAGTGCGGGAAAAGGCCGTACAGATAGTCAAGCAAAAGCAAGTGGATTTTGTGAAGCTATTGAGCGCTATTCGGGGGTTTTTCAAGGAAATGAAATCAAAGAAGAAGCGAGTTATCAAGAGTTAAAAGATAAAGCTATTCATCCTAACAAATGTATGAATTTTAGTGAAAAACAATACCAACATCGAGAAGAATGGAATGGGAATAATCAAGGATGGTTTCAAAAAGTCCCTGAACCTTTTGATGAAACTAGAATCATTGATTGGACTCCTGTATGGTCTTTAACTGCTCAAGATTTTAAGTATTTACCGACGGGATATTGTTATTATGGTTATTCTCAATCTGAACCCTTAGATTGTTGGGCTGATTCTAATGGCTGCGCCGCAGGAAATACGATAGAAGAAGCGATTTTACAAGGGTTTATGGAGTTAGTGGAACGGGATTGTGTGGCTTTATGGTGGTATAATCAATTAGTTAAACCTTCCGTTAATTTAGAGAGCTTTAATGAGCCATATTTTGAGCAATTAAAGCAATATTATGAGGGGTTAAATCGGGAGCTATGGGTGTTAGATATTACCAGTGATTTGAATATCCCTTGTTTTGCCGCTATTAGTCCGAGAAAGGAGCGGGAAGTGGAGGACATTTTGTTAGGGTATGGGGCGCATTTTGACCCAAAAATTGCCATTAGTCGGGCGTTAACGGAGGTTAATCAAATCTTACCGAATGTGTTATCTTTCAAGGAAGATGGGACAACGATTTATCCTCCCTCTGCTGATCCTTTGGCGGTTAAATGGTGGCAAACGGCAAGGTTAAGCAATCAATCTTATTTAGTTCCAGATAGTAAAATAATACCGAAAAAAAGTCATGATTATTTACAATTAGCCAGTGATGATTTATTAGAGGATGTTAAATTGTGTCAGCGAATTGTTGAGTCAAAGGGGATGGAAATGTTAGTATTAGATCAGACTCGTCCTGATATTGGTTTAAGGGTGGCTAAAGTCATTGTCCCCGGAATGCGTCATATGTGGAAGCGTTTAGGGACAGGAAGATTGTATGATGTTCCTGTTAGCATGGGATGGTTAAAAGAGACTTTGACGGAAGATGAATTAAATCCTTTTCCCATGTGGATGTAACCCTTGTTCATGGTCAATTGTTGATGATTTTAAGTTACTTGGTGAAGATTTCGAGTTTAACTTTTATTCCCGTTTTATCTAAAAGACTGAGTAATTTATCAACAGTAAAACGGCTAATTTCTCCATTCATTAAATCACTAATTTTTGGTTGTGTTTCCTCGAAAAAAGTGGCGGCTTCTTGCTGTGTCCATCTTTTTTCGAGGATAAAAGACCGCAAGGTTAACATCAAATCGGCTCTAATTTTTAAGTTAGTTGCTTCTTCACTGTTAAATCCTAAATCTTCAAAGATGTTATCGCTACCAAAAGTGATCTCAATAGGGTTAGATTGTGTCATGGTTATCCCTCCTGTAATTGTTGTCTAAATTGAATCATTTGTTGATAACGTTTTTGTCCCAATGCTTCAATCTAATCTAGAAGAGCGGCTGGATCATTGGGAGCTATTCCTTCATCTTGATCTAAGATCAATAATATTTTCATTTGTTGAGTTACACTAAATAAGCGCAATCGAATATTGACTGAAAATTGAATCACTTGTAATGATAGGGAGATTCTCAGCCATAGATTGAGCAATAATAATGCGATCAAAAGGATCTCTGTGGTGAAAAGGTAGAGAAGCATTAATTTTTAGATGCTCTAGTTCAAGATTGAGTAAAACAATCCTACTTTCGTTCACTTCTTTCTCAATAAACTCTTCATAGGAAGGAACTAACCTTAACTTTCCTAAATTATATTTAATAGACATTTCCCAAAGACTGGCGATACTAAGATAACTAAAATTGTTCTCATCTTCAATTAAATCTTTGAGAGCATTGCTTAATCTAGGATCGTCATTAACAAACCAAAGAAAAATATGTGTGTCCAATAAAAAAGTCATTCCCTGTAATTTTGAAAGTCTTCAAGAGGTTCATCAAAGTCATCGCTCATCCATACTTTTCCCTTAGCACTTCCTCGTTTTAAGGGTCGTTTGATGGGGGAAATTTTGGCTACTGGCTCGTCGCCTTGCATAATAACAATTTCTTCTCCGTTAATTGCCAAATCGAGAAGTTTTGAGAGATCGGATTTAGCTTGAGCTATATCTAATTTAGTCATAATGTTAAATCTCTATTTAAGTTTTCAAAAAATCTTGCCAATGTTCTTCGTCATCAGCTACGATGGTAATCATTCCTTGACATAGTCCGGGGACTAGGCGTTGGGGCGGTATGGGTATTGGCCCGATTAATTGGGCAATTGGACGATTATTGTCGGTGATTAACAATTCTTCCCCCAGTTTGAGATTGTCAATCAGTTCGGGGAGTTTAGCCTGGGCTTCTTTGAGAGAGATGATCATGGATGTTGGGTTCTATCTAACTCATGGTGATAACGCTACAATTTTAACTGAATCTCAGCAAGGAATAGATAAAATACGGTTGGGTTGAACGATAGTGAAACCCAGCCTACACTCTCATGTTAAGGTTAAGTACGAAGATAAACCCAATTTCTAGGCCGATCATTCCTCAATTTTAACTGATCTAAGCAGAAAATAAATAAGCTCTCCTGATGACTGATAGATAAAAGGTATGTCACCGAAGTAACACACCTTAAATAAAATATTGTTGGGTTTCGTTGCCTCAACCCAACCGACAAGAGCGGCGATCGCTGATCACAAAAATTGCTATCATAGAAACTATTGATATTCAATGATTTAGGGGTAATCATAATGACACAGTTAACTGAAGAACGAAAACAAGAGATTATTGCTGAAGTTTTAGCAGCGAGAGCAAACCGTGAACAATTTCTATTAGAGATGAAACAACGGCAACAAGCAGGGTTAAAAATTGCTCAAAAATGTGCTAGTCTCCTTAAAGAGAAGTATGGAGTCACGAAAGTTGTTTTATTTGGTTCATTGTTAAATTATGAAGAAATAACTCCCCATTCTGATCTTGATTTAGCGGTTTGGGATTTACCAGAGAAAGATTATTTTAAAGCGATAGCAGAGTTAGATAATGGACAGGATTTTGAGGTGGATTTAGTAGAAGTTCAAAAGGCTCATCCTTATATTTTAGAGGCAATTGCTCAGGGGGTTGAATTATGACTAATTTATCAATTCAAGATAGAATTAATCAAGAACTCAATAAAATTCTCCAAGCCCTACAACAGCTAGAGATATTTTTAAGAGAATTATCTAATCAATCGGATGTCATGTATCAAAACGCATTAATTAATTCTATTGCGCTTAATTTCCATGGAGTTTATACTGGAATTGAGCGTATATTTGAAGCGATTGCTAAAAAAATTGCTCAAAGATTCCCAACGGGGGATAAATGGCATCGAGATTTATTAGAGCAAATGTCTGTTGATATACCTAAGGTGAGAAAAGCAGTTATTACAGAAGAAACAAGGCTCATTTTGGATGAGTTACGGCGGTTTCGTCATCTGGTGAGAAGTGCTTATTATTGCCAATTAGATGAGGAAAAGGTTTTAATCATCCCCCATGAAATTGTTAATTCTTATCAAACCATAATCAATGAAATTCAATTGTTTTGTAATAATTTAAGTAAGGGAGAAACTTAATTAAAGATAACCAAATTTACAAGATCACCTTCGGTGCGCTTTCAGCGAGCGGCGTGCTGCTATGCAGTGCCGTAGGCATCCCACTGAATCTAAGTAAAGAGGACTTACGCAGGTACGCTACCCGTAGGGGCAATTCATGAATTGTCCCTACGGTTAGACAAGATTTATAGTGCTATTGGGTAAGTCCTAACACCTTAAATCAAATATTGTTGGGTTTCGTTGCCTCAACCCAACCGACAAGAGCGGCGTGCTGCTATGCAGTGCCGTAGGCATCGCACTATTATTGAGGAATTAATTTAATTAAACTTCTTAAGGTCGCATTAACGGATTCCGAATTAGGAAAATATTTTTTAACATCAGGATCAAGAATAATTACATCATTTTGCGCTGGAAAATGTTCAACCGTTTTTGTTCCATCTTCATGATGAACAGTAACGCTATGACCTTCCCGATACTGTTGGTAATATTTTCCGCGAACAGGATTTTTAAGTTGACTTAAATCATATTCTTCTCGCAAGTCATCTTCTAATTCATCTTGGATTTTCTCGTTCATAATATCTCCTTTCTTTGGGTGTAACTAATCTTGCACTAATTAAACTAATTTTATGATCACGATCCGTATAAGAAACAAATAGAAATTTACCTTGATCTGATCAACCTATTATAAGATAGCGATTCTCCCCTGTAGAATGGTCAGGATCATCGAAATTTACAGCTAAGGGATCATCAAATACGGTGGATGCTTCTTCAAAAGAAATGTTATGTTTTCTTTGATTTATTTTTGCTTTCTGTTTATCCCATTCAAATGCTAGTTCCAAATCATTGCCACTTTGCCAACTGAAATATCCCCCATTTATAGCATATCCTGAGGGCGGAATAACAATTTTTCCTGTGCGATCGCGTCTTCCCAAAGTTTGATTAATAGAGAGATATATAAGCGATCGCCGCTGATAGGCAAAAGGTGCATCACCGAAGTAACACACCTTAATTAGTTGATCTATTTACTCAAATAAGACAACTTCTAAACGTCTTATGGCACTTGAGTTACTCTGTTTGATTTTAAACTCTAATCCACTTTTATTAATTCCGTTTGGATTTTGACATTTTACCTTGTACATATTATCGTCTTGACTGAAATCGATAATGGGTAATGAAATATAGCAATTCTCTGACTTATGAGGTACAGTAGCAACAGTGAGTAAACCAATTGCGAATATCTTTTTGAGTAACTTCTAACATAGCCAATTCAATCCCTTCTATTAAGTC
>VYLH01000139.1_pt1 | contig 13197 bp, 18 predicted proteins | sample 5114361 | NCBI WGS metagenome assembly VYLH01 (sample SAMN12291772, study PRJNA351875) | freshwater metagenome | isolation source: freshwater lake | place: USA: Michigan, Kent Lake | collected 2013-08-15
AAGTGAAAGAAGGTATCTCTCTCCTTTCTATACCTTCCCCCACCCCTCCCCCGGCCCCCCCCCTCCCCACCGCAGCGCCCATGCAGGTCGTGTGCCAGGCCGCGCCTAGCGGGAGCCTTACAGCCGGAAGCCTTACGGGAGGGGAGGCGGATGGCGTTAGGTACTCCCCGGGCCAGATCGCGTGGCTTGGCCCGCGGGAACAGCCGCGCTTGGCGACAGAGTTTGTTTCGCCCGTCCGAGCGCGGGGCGGCCCCGTGGCGGGGTTGGTACGCCTCGCCGCCAATGACGCGACGTGGGCCAACGTGGGCGGACCCGTGGCCAACGGGCGCGGCCCGTAGCGCGGGGAAATCGGGGCGCTAAGCGCTCCCGGACGGGCCCGTCGCCCGAGCGATCCAGCCAACCAGCGAGCCACCGATCCCCGGACCCACCGCATGTGCGGCGGGCCACCACGACGCCCCATGCGCCGCGCCGGCGCTCACGACGGAGATCGCTATGAACATCGAAACGCTTCCCATCGACGCGGTTCACGAGTACGACCGCAACCCCCGCACCATCAACGACGCCGCCATCGACGCGGTGGCCAAGAGCATCCATGCCTTCGGCTTCAAGGTGCCGATCCTGGTCGACGCCGAAGGCGTGATCATCGCCGGTCACACGCGGCTTCGCGCTGCGCGGAAGCTCGGGCTCAAGGAGGTGCCGACCATCCGCGCCGATGATCTGACGCCGGAACAGGTCAAGGCCCTGCGCATCGCCGACAACAAGGTCGCCACGCTGACCTCGTGGGACATGGAACTCCTGCCGCTCGAGCTCGCCGACCTGAAGGGCATGGACTTCGACCTCGCGCTGCTCGGCTTCAGCGCCGAGGACCTCAGCGCCATCATGGCTCCCGCGGGCAATGAGGGCCTGACCGATCCCGATGACGTGCCGGGCGCACCGGACGCGGCAACGACAGTACCCGGCGACATCTGGGTGCTCGGCAACCACCGGCTGATGTGCGGCGACTCGTCCAAGCCCGAGGACCTGGATCGGTTGCTTGATGGCCAGCCGATCCATCTCGTGAACACGGACCCGCCGTACAACGTGAAGGTCGAGCCGCGATCGAACAACGCGATCGTTGCCGGCCTGAGCTCGTTCGCGCTGCCCGGCAAGGCAGACCAGCACGACCAGCAGAGCGCCGACCTCAACCGCTACCCCGAGAAGAGCCGCGCCACGCACAAGAAACTCCGCGCGAAGGACCGGCCGCTCGCCAACGACTTTGTGTCGGACGACGAGTTCGACCGGCTGCTCGCGGCGTGGTTCGGAAACATCACCCGTGTGCTGATCCCCGGCGGCACGTTCTACATCTGGGGCGGCTACGCCAACTGCGGTAACTACCCGCCCGTGCTCAAGCGCTGCGAGCTGTACTTCGCTCAGGCGATCATCTGGGTCAAGGAGCACCCGGTCCTGACCCGCAAGGACTTCATGGGCAACCACGAATGGTGCTTCTACGGCTGGAAAGAAGGCGCGGCCCATCGCTTCTTCGGCCCTGCCAACGTGCCGGACACCTGGTCGATCAAGAAGGTCAACCCGCAGAGCATGGTCCACCTGACCGAGAAGCCCGTGGAACTCGCGCGGCGTGCGATCGAGTTCTCATCTCGCCCCGGCGAGAACGTGCTCGACCTCTTCGGGGGCAGCGGCTCAACGCTCATCGGCGCGGAGATGACCGGGCGGCACGCGTTCCTCATGGAGCTCGACGCGCTCTACTGCGATGTCATCGTGCAGCGTTGGGAGAAGTTCACGGGCCGCAAGGCGGAGCGAGTCCCGGCAAAGGGTGTGGCCGAAGAGAAAGCCGCGACGAGCGTCGCGGCTGGGAGCAAGGCGTGATGTACGCCTCAGTCTTCGTCGACGGTGGGCAGCGCCCCGTCCGTCGCTTCGTCCCATTCAAGGGCGTACCGCTCGGCGATGTCCTCGAGGTCGTGCTCGGTGAGGTAGTCGGCCGTCTTGCGCCCTTGGCAGGCGGCGGCAGCCCGCGCCAGGTCCGTCCATTCCTCGATGGTGAGCATCCGGTCCTGCCGTGCGCCGAGAAGGTACAAGGCGGCCTGCAGCACGGCCTCGAGTTGCGCTTGGGTCGGCGCGGGCTGGGGAGCCGGGGTGGCGCTCATGGATCAGGCTCCCTTCCCCGCGACGAAGACGCCGCGTTCGTGCTTCTTGAAGCGAGCGGAGGTTCCCTTGGCGGCGATCTCGCGGATGATGGCGGCGTAGAGCGTGGCCTCGGGAGTCTTGCCGCCGGGGCTGGTCCAGAGTTTCTTGGCCTCCATCGCCGCGATCATCTCCTTGGCCCGCATCGGAACCTCGCTCGCGGCGAGCACCTGCGCCGCCGCGTCGAGGGCGCTGACGCGCTTGGGCTTGGGTTCCTTCGCGGGCTTCGGGGCCTTCGGCGTCTTGGGGGCCTTCTCGCCCTTGGCCTTCTTGCCCTTGGTAGCCGCGCCAAGGCTCGCGTTGTTGGCGACCTCTTTCTCGCTGGTGACTTCGTGGTCCTGCTTCCCGCCAGCCAACCGGTCCTTGATCTCGGCAAGCGCTGCCTTGCGGAGGCGGTCCGTCTTGGCGGCACCCTCGACGCGGGCAGCGCTCTTGGACATCTTCGGTGTGCGGGTCTTCGCGGGCTTCTTGGTCTTCGTACTCATGATGATCTCCAAACTCGTGGTGCGGATTCCCGTCGCACATTGCGGCGGGTAAGCGTGGCCGTCGCGGTTTCCCGCGACGCCGCGTGGGGTCTGTCAGCAGCCCGCGACGCGCTCCATCTCGTTGAGCACGTCGTGGATCATCGAGTTGGTGGCGGCGGCCCGGCCCCGGCGGCCGGTTCCGTAGACCACCTTGGCGACCTCGGCGGCCTTGGCGTAGCGGCTCTCTCGGTCCTCGTCGCGGGCGATGTGGGCGATGCAGATGTCCTGCCTGCCCGCTCGCCGGGTGTGCTGTTCGATCGTCACCTCCGCCCCGCGCTCGGTGCGGCGGATGCTGATGTCTTGGTCGATGCCCTCGATCACGATCGTCTTGATGTTCATGGCGTAGCTCCTTGCGGTTGGTGGTTTTGGTCACTCGGCGTCATTCAAAAAGGCCTCGACGTGCTCGGGGTCCATGTTGCTGAGGAACCCGACCAGATCGACCAGGTCGCTGCGGACCTTTCCGAGGCTTCCCGCGAAGCCCCAGTTGCGCGGGTCGGCCTTGGCCCCCTCGGCGTGCTTGTCGAGTTCCATCTGCAGCACGTCCATCAGGCGGGCGATGTCGTTGCGCCTCGCTGCGTACGTCTCGGCGGCGGTGGGTTCGAGCTTGGTGGTCTTCGGGGTGCGCTTCGTCATGGTCGTGCTCCTTTGGGTTGGTGGTCTTTGGTAAACAGCGAAGCCCGCATTTCGCGGGCTTCAGGTCGTCGGCTTGGTGTTGTCTTTGCGGTCCCAACTCGTCGTGTCCTTGGGTTGGCCGACCGCCCGGAGGTAGTCGACCAACTCGTCGGCGGCCCAGGTGTCGCCGTCGATCGCGTCGTGCTCGTTGGGGGCGTCGGTATCGCGGTCGATCTCGAAGAGGCGGAAGCCGCCGAGCGATCCGGGGCGCGGTCCCCAGTGGCCGTCGAGGTGGCGGCCGCGTCCTGCGGGGACCGTCGCGATGTTCCAGGTGCGCCCGTCGGGAGTGTGGATCTCGATGGCGGGGATGTGGAACCCGCTCTTGGCGAGGGTCTTGGCGAGGTCGATCGTGGTCTTCGTGGTCGCATTCATGTTCGTGGTCTCCGTCGCGTGCGGGGGGTGCGTTGTTCCCGCTCGCGTTGGACACACATTGGCCGGCTGACGGGGAACAGGCAAGGCGTTCGGCCTGCATTTCTCGATGATTCCGTGACATGTGGGCAACTCTTCCGCCCATGTGGGCAAGTCCACGCGGGAGGTCCGCGATGACTCCCGAACACGCGCCTAGTTCCGGGCCAGCGGCGGGGGGACAGGGAATGTCCCGGCTCAACCCGGCGGCGCTGCCGGTGGCGGACGCCGCCCGCGTGCTCACGCGGCTGGGCGGCAAGCCCGTGACGGACGCAATGCTCCGCGCCGACATCGATGCCGGCGCGCCCGTCAACGCAGATGGTTCGCTCAACCTCGTGCACTACGCGGCATGGCTTGTAAAGGAGATGTCCGCAGGTGGCGATTGACCCGCGCAAACTCAAGCCCGGCGAACTCGCGCGGCTGCTCAACAGCACACCGCTGGGCGAGGTGATCAGCGAGCGGCAGCTCCACCGGCATCGCACGCGCGCCGGGTTCCGCGTCGCGGCCGACGGCGATGCGGGCAAGGTTGATCTGTTCCGATACGTGGCGTGGCTGGCGAGCACCCGGCACGAGGCGATCGCCGATGCTGCCAACGCGCCCGAAGGTCTGACGGGTTACGACGCGATGAAGGAGCGTGCCCGACTCCGCAACGCGATGCTCTCGCTGTCGGGACGAGACATTGGTGACCTACCGCCGGTTGCGGACGCGGCCAGGCGAGATCGAGCCGCGCGGGACTTCCGATACTTCTGCGAGGCGTACTTCCCGCAGACGTTCCACCTCAAGTGGTCGGATGACCATCTCAAGGTCATTGGCAAGATCGAACAGGCGGTGCTGGAAGGCGGGTTGTTTGCGATGGCGATGCCACGCGGTTCAGGCAAGACCTCGCTGTGCGAGATCGCGTGTCTGTGGGCGTTGGTGTACGGGCACCGGGAGTTCGTGGCGCTCGTGGGGTCGGACGAAGAGCACGCGGCGGGGATGCTGGACTCGATCAAGGCGGAGCTGGAGAACAGCGAGATCCTCGGCGGCGACTTCCCAGAGGTCTGCCACCCGATCCGATCGCTCGAAGGCATCCACCAGCGGGCTTCAGGGCAGCTCCACCAAGGCAAGCAGACCCACATTGGGTGGACCGCCCGAGAGATCGTGCTGCCCACGATCCCGGGTTCCGCAGCATCGGGGGCGATCATCCGTGTCGCGGGGATCACGGGCCGCATCCGTGGCATGAAGCACAAGCGAGTCGATGGCGTCAGCGTCCGCCCGTCGCTGGTGCTGATCGACGACCCGCAGACCGACGAGAGTGCCCGTTCGCCGTCCCAGTGCGCCAACCGCGAGCGCATTCTCGCGGGCGCGATCCTCGGCATGGCCGGGCCCGGACGGAAGATCGCCGGCCTGATGACGCTGACGGTGGTCCGCCCTGACGATCTGGCGGACCGCATTCTCGATCGCGACAAGCACCCGCAGTGGCAGGGCGAGCGGACCAAGATGGTCTATTCGTTCCCCAAGAACGAGAAGCTCTGGGCCGAGTACGCCCGCGTGCGGGCCGAGGGGCTTCGCGCCGATCGCGGGAGCAATGATGCCACGACGTTCTACGGCAAGCACCGGACGGCGATGGATGAGGGAGCGGTCATCGCCTGGCCGGAGCGGTTCAACCACGACGAGTTGTCGGCGGTGCAGCACGCCATGAACCTGCGGCTGCAGAACGAGGCCGCATTCTTCGCCGAGTACCAGAATGAGCCGCTGCCCGAGGTTGAGGTCGCGGACGACCTGCTGAGCGCCGACCAGATCGCGGCGAAGGTGAACGGGCACGCCCGCGGGCTTGTCCCACTTGGGTGCTCGCACCTGACGATGTTCGTGGACGTGCAGGGCAAGACACTGTTCTACCTTGTGGCCGCCTGGGAAGACGACTTCACGGGGCACATCATCGACTATGGCACCGAGCCGGACCAGAAGCAGGCGTACTTCACGCTTCGGGATGTGCGACGGACGCTCGGGGCCGCGTCGCCCCGCGCCGGCGTCGAAGGCGCGATCTACGGCGGCCTGGAGCGGCTCATCGAGGCGACGGTCGCTCGCGAGTGGCGACGCGATGACGGCGCAATGGTGCGGATCGACCGATGCTTGATCGATGCCAACTGGGGTTCGTCGACGGACGTGGTCTATCAGTTCTGTCGCCAGAGCCCGCACGCGAGCGTGCTCACCCCCAGCCACGGCAGGTATGTCGGCGCGAGCAGCCTTCCCTTCAGCGACTACAAGCGCAAACGCGGCGAGCGGGTCGGGCTGAACTGGCGCGTGCCGATCGTGACCGGAAAGCGGGCGGTGCGGCACGTCCTGTTCGACACGAACTACTGGAAGTCCTTTGTGCACGCGAGGCTGGCGGTGCCCATGGGCGATCCTGGAGGCCTCTCGTTGTTCGGCCAGAAGTCCGAGCCACACCGTCTGTTGTCGGAGCACCTCACCAGCGAGTACCGCGTGCGGACGGAGGGCCGGGGCCGCACCGTGGACGAATGGAAGCTGCGGGTCGAAGGGCTCGACAACCACTGGCTCGACGGGTTGGTCGGCGCTGCGGTCGCCGCGTCCATGCAGGGCGCGGTGCTGTTTGGCACTGATGCCCGAGTGCCGAACCGGCCACGCATTCGACTGTCGGCCATCCGAGGAGACCGTCGCTGATGCCACGCTTGCGGCGAGTCGTCCCGACGGAGAAGGACCAGCCCCTCGGGCTGGTGTGTCGTGTCTGTGGATGCCAGCACTTCCGGGTGATCTACCTCAAGCGGATTACCGGTGCGATTGTGCGCCGGCGGGAGTGCCGGCACTGCGGGCGGCGTGTCTCGACTAGGGAAGCCCAGGCGTAGCCCGTTCGATCTATCGAATGACTTGACTCAAGCGCTGCGCAAAGCGGACAGCGGCTCCAGCGACGGCGTATGTAGCCGGGAGACGTCTCGTCGTTTCGAGACGAGGAGCCTGCTGTGCCCGACGCCCCACCATCTCCGGATCCCGACCAGGTCCTCCGCGACGCCGCGTCGCAGCCTGCCAAGGCGTCCGTGGATGGTCAGTCTGTCGAGCAGCACCCGCTGAAGGACCAGATCGAGGCCGACCGCTACCTCGCGTCCAAGGCCGCCGCGAGGAAGCACGGCCTCGGCATCAAGTTCGCCAAGATCGTCCCCCCCGGTTCTGTCTGACCCGATCCGCCATGCTCAAGACCATCGCCAACATCCTGAGCCGGGCCACGCGGGGAATCACTCCCAGCGATCTCTCCCCCTCCTCCGCACCTGCGCGAGGCTCGCAGGGACGCGGGCCGCGTGCGGGAAGCGGAGCGCGTCGACTCGTCGTCGCCAAGTTCGACTCGGCCAAGACCACGCCGGAGAACCGCAAGCACTGGGCGAACGCGGACGGCCTTTCGCCCAACGCCGCGATCAACCCGGAGGTGCGACGCGTCCTCCGCAACCGCGCCCGCTACGAGGTCGCCAACAACTCCTACGCCAAGGGCATCGTCCTCACGCTCGCCAACGACACCATCGGCACCGGTCCCCGGCTGCAGATGCTCACTGACGACGCCGATGCGAATGCTCGCATCGAGGATGCGTTCGAGCAGTGGTCACGGGCGGTCGACCTCCCCGGAAAGCTCCGCACCATGCGGCTGGCCCGGGCAGAGAGCGGTGAGGCGTTCGCGCTACTGATCAACAACCCCGGCATCGCGTCGGCGGGCTCGCCCGTATCGCTTGATCTCAAGCTCATCGAAGCGGACCAGGTCTGCACGCCGTTGCTGCGCCGCGGGCGCAACGACGAGATCGACGGCATCGCTCTGGATGAGTGGGGCAACCCCTCCGCGTACCGCGTACTCAAGCGCCACCCCGGTGATAGCGGCGTGTTCCGCACGCCCATCGACGACCTCACGGCCTACGACACGTTCGCGGCCTCTTCGGTCGTGCACTACTTCCGTCCGGACCGGCCCGGCCAACTCCGCGGCATACCTGACATCACACCGGCGCTCCCGCTCTTTGCGCAGCTCCGCCGGTACACGCTGGCGACCATCGCGGCCGCCGAGACCGCCGCCAACTTCGCCGCCGTCATCTACACCGACAGCCCCGCCAACGGCGAGGCCGATCCGTTGGAGCCGATGGACGAGGTGGAACTCGAACAGCGTCTCGCCACCGTACTTCCGGGCGGATGGAAGCTGGGCCAGGTCCATGCCGAGCAGCCGACGACAACGTTCGGCGAGTTCAAGCGCGAGATCCTCAACGAGATCGCCCGCTGCCTGAACATGCCGTTCAACGTCGCTGCCGGCAATTCCTCGGGTTACAACTACGCCAGCGGTCGCCTTGACCACCAGGTGTACTACAAGAGCATCCGCGTCGAGCAGCACCACCTGCAGCTCGCCGTGCTCGATCGCATCCTGAAGGCGTGGCTCAACGAGGCCGTGCTTGTCGAAGGTCTGCTCCCGCAATCCCTGCGGACCATCGCCGCCACCTTGCCCGAGCATGCTTGGTTCTGGGATGGCGTCGAGCACGTTGATCCCGCCAAAGAGGCCAACGCCCAGGCCACGCGACTGGCCAACCACACGACCACGCTCGCCGCGGAGTTCGCCCGGCAAGGCCGCGACTGGGAGCAGGAACTCCGCCAGCGTGCAAAAGAGCTCACGCTCATGAACAAGCTCGGCCTCGCGCTGGCAACCGCACCGGCTGCCGCTCCGGCCGCGAACGCGCCCGCCGCGGACACCGATCCCGCAGACCAAGTTGATGAGGAGACCGCCAGTGCCAGTCACCGCTGACCCCAAGAAGACCATTCCCGCTCTCACGCTCACCGCAACCGCCGACATCACCGTCGTTGCTGCGGCCGATGGGGAGGCTGCGCCTCTCCCCCGCTTCAAGATGGTCGCCTACACGGGTGGCGCGATGCGCGTCGCGGGCTGGCGGCACCCCGTCGTGATCGATCTCGCCGGCCTCGCCGTCCCCTCGCAGGCACGGCCTATCCGCTTTGGGCACGACCCGCTCTCGGGCGTCGGTCACACCGATGCGATTCGCGTCGAAGCGGGGCAACTCGTCGCCACAGGCGTGATTTCACGCGATACGCCCGCCGCCAAGGAGGTCGTGGCCTCCAGCCGGAACGGGTTCCCCTGGCAGGCCTCCGTCGGCGCGAGCGTCGAGGAGTTCGAGTTCATCAAGGACAACCAGAAGGCGACGGTCAACGGCCAGGAACTCACCGGCCCGGTCAACGTCGTCCGCAAGGCCACGCTCGGCGAGATCAGTTTCGTGGATCTCGGCGCAGACGGCCGCACCAGCGCGAGCATCGCCGCGCGTCAGAACAAGGAGCCCAGCGTCATGGCCGACGATCCCACGACTTCCAATCCCACCCCGTCCCCAATCATCGCCACCGAGCAGACGCCTGAGCAGGTTCGCGCGGCGGCGCTCGCTGAGACCGCCCGTATCGCGGCCGTTCGCAAGGTCTGCGGTGGCAAGCACAGCGAGATCGAGGCCCAGGCCATCCGCGACAACTGGGATGCCACGCGCACGGAGCTCGAGGTCCTCCGCGCCAGCCGCCCCAAGGCCCCGGCCATCCACGCGCCCGACAACAGTCTGACCAGCGAGATACTTGAGGCGGCGTGCCTTCAGAGCGCTCGCTTCGCTGAGATCGAGCAGCACTGCTCCGAGCAATCGCTGGAGCTGGCGTCCAAGCACTTCCGCAACGGCATTGGCCTCCGACAACTTCTGTGCGAGGCTGCGAGGGTGCACGGGTACGCGGGCGGGGGCTATCGCGACCATCGGCAGGTACTGGAGGCGGCGTTTGGCCGGGGCATCGAGGCTGGGATAACCACTATCGATGTAGGGGGCATCCTCTCCAACGTCGCCAACAAGTTCCTTTTGGAGGGCTTCTTCAGCGTGGAGCGTGTATGGAGGAACATCTGTGCTGTTCGCAACGTCAGCGACTTCAAGACCGTCACCAGCTACCGCTTGACCGGGAGGGACCAGTACGAGCAGGTCGCCCCCGGCGGCGAGCTCAAGCAGGGCACGCTCGGCGAGGAGACCTACACCAACAAGGCCGACACCTATGGCCTGATGCTCTCGATCGACCGCCGCGACATCATCAACGATGACCTCGGCGCGATCACCACGGTCCCCCGCAAGCTCGGTCGTGGCTCGGGCCTGAAGATCAACGACGTCTTCTGGACGGCGTTCATGAACAACGCCGCGTTCTTCAGCGCCGGCAACAAGAACTTCATCTCAGGCGCGGACACCGCGCTCGGCATCGACGGCCTCACCAAGGGCGAGGTCGCCTTCATGGACCTCGTGGACTCCGACGGCAAGCCCACGGGCGTGATGCCCGCGATCATGCTGGTGCCGACGGCGCTCTCGGCGATGGGAACGCAGCTCTACAAGAGCGTCGAGCTCCGGGATACCGCGCCGAATGCAAAGTTCCCAATCGCAAACCCGCACCAGGGTAAGTTCCGCATCGAGGTCAGCCGTTACTTGGCGAATGCGCTCTACACGGGCAACTCGGCCAAGGCGTGGTACCTCCTCGCGGAGCCGTCTGACTTGCCGATCATCGAGGTCGCGTTCCTCAACGGGAACGAGTCACCCACCGTGGAGACCGCGGAGGCGGATTTCAACATGCTTGGCATCCGGATGCGTGGCTACCACGACTTCGGCGTCAACCTGCAGGACCCGCGCGGCGGCGTGAAGAGCAAGGGCGAGGTGTAAGCCATGCCCGTGCAGGGAAGCACAGGTGCTGGGGGGCTCGGCGGCGAGCTCCCCAGCGAGCTCGGAAGCGGCATCGATCAGCAATCGGGCATCGACATCGATGGCCCACCAACAGATGGAGGTTCAGGAATGGCTTCAGGACCAGCAAAGTTCGTTCAGGAAGGCGGCTCGATCGACTACACCCCCGGCGCAGACGTGCTCGTCGGCGCGGTGGTGGTGCAGGCCGACCTCATCGGCGTCGCGCAGGCCCCGATCAAGGCGGGCCAGTTGGGATCGATCGCCGTCACCGGCGTGTTCGACTTCAACAAGGCGGTCGGCGCGGGCAGCGCCATCCCCGCGGGCACGCTCACGTACTGGGATGCGGCCGCCCAGAACGCCACCAAGAACGCGGCCGCCGGCGCGAACAAGCTGATCGGCAAGGCGGTGAAGGCCACCGTCGACGCCGACACGATCGTTCGCGTTCGCCTGCAGCAATAAGGAGTTCGGCGTGGGCGACCTGCTCGATCGCGGCGCGGCCTTCCTCGATGCCCAGCGTCACCAGCACCTCTCGCGCCCTGTCCTCTACCGGCGTGGCACGGACGAGAAGGAAGTCCAGGCCACCATCGGCAAGACCGAGTTCGAGCAGGCCGACGACGCGGGCCTCATCCACCGAGTGGAGTCGCGGGACTTCCTCGTGCGGACGGGGGATCTGGACCTGGGCGCTGGCCCGATCCTCCCGCGGGCGGGCGATCAGGTGCGAGAGGCGGTCGGGTTGAGCGTGTTCGTGTACGAGGTCAATGCGCCGGGAGGGCAGCCGCCGTTCCGGTACAGCGACCCGTACCGCAGGGTTCTTCGGATTCACACCAAGCACATCGCAACGGAGTAACGATGGCAGAAGGCAATGGACAAAGCGGTAGTGCTCGGTGGGCTGGCGTGGTCGTCACGGTCGTGCTCGCGGCGGGCGCGATGACCATCCAATGGGGCGTGGTGACCACCAAGCTCCAGCAGGTGGAGAAGCGGCTCGATGAGTTCATCGGCGAGGCCCGCAGCATCCGCGCTCAGTACGCCGAGATGGAACGCAAGATCTGGTTCCTCGAGGGCAAGCTCTCCGGGCTGACATCCAACTCGCCGCGTCAGAGCGTGCCAACGACGGGCTCGCCTGTGATCGGAGGCGGCCCTTGAGCACGATTGCCGCCCTCGCCGACGCCGTCGCGGCGCACGTGAGCGCTGGGTCCTTCGGGCAGCCGGTCACGGCCGTCCGCATGTACCAGCCCGCGTTCACGCTGGAGGACCTCAAGGACCTGCGGGTCTCTGTTGTCCCCCGCACGCTGCAGATGTCGCCGGTGACGCGGGACAGCCTGGCCATCGAATACGTCCTGGATGTGGGCGTGCAGAAGAAGCTCCCCGCCGATGGGGTGGACGCGGCGATCGACGAACTGCTCGTGCTGGTGGAGGCGATCGCGGATCACCTGCGGTTCAAGCGGCTGGAGGGCTTTCCCGACGCGGCGTGGGTCGGGATCAACAACGAGCCGGTGGTGTCGAGCGAGGCGCTCGAGCAGCACCGGGTGTTCACGAGTGTCCTGAGTATGACGTACCGCGAGCGGAGGTAGAGCGTGAGGAATGCCATCATCTTCAAAGTCGATCTGGACGGAGGCGACAAGCCGCTGTCGGCGACGAAGCTCGTGGCGACGTTCACGCTCACGGCATCGCACAAGAACACGCAGGACCTCCTGCTGTCGGATGGCAAAACGGACCCCATCGATGTTGCCCCGGGCACGCAGTACTACTTCGAGCGGGTGAACCTGGCGGATCTGTTGGTCAAGAGCAAAGGCGGCGAGACGGTCTTCGTGGTCGGCCACAGCGCCGAGTGAAAGGAGTCAGCGATGGCAATCAAGCTCGGCATGGAAGCCGCCCTGAAGTACAAGACGGGCGGCCAAGCAGGCGCAGGCGCGTGGACGGCACTGGGTAACACCCGGGACGTGACGCTGAACCTCGAGGCGGGCGAGGCGGACGTGACCACGCGAGCCAACAGCGGCTGGCGGGCCACGGTCGCCACGCTCAAGGAAGCGAGCGTGGAGTTCGAGATGGTTTGGGACACCGGCGATGCCGGGTTCACCGCCATCAAGAACGCCTTCTTCAACAACGACCCCATCGGCCTCCAGATCCTCGACGCGGCCGCGGGTCAGGGCCTGCAAGCGGACTTCTCGATCACCAACTTCAGCCGCAGCGAAGCCCTCGAAGAGGCCATCACGGTTTCGGTGACCGCCAAGGTCACGTACTCGGCGACGGCGCCTTCATGGATCGGTTCGTAATTGCAGCAGCAGGTTCGGTGCAACAGGTGTTCACCGGCTGTTCAACCGCTGTGCAACCGACACAGCGTCTCAACGGAGGCACGGATGCGGCAGTTCAAGGACAACGCGGGTCGGATCTGGACGGTGGACATCAATGTCGCCACGCTCAAACGCGTGCGCGGGCTCACGGGCGTCGACCTCATGCAGGTCATCGAAGGGACGCTCATCGAGAAGTTCATCCGCGATCCCGTGCTCCTGTGCGACGTGGTCTACGCGGTGTGCAAGCCCGAGGCCGACTCGGCCAAAGTCTCCGACGAGGAGTTCGGCAAGGCGATGGCGGGCGACGCGATCGAGGCCGCGACGGGCGCGGTGCTGGATGAACTCATCAGTTTCTGCCCGAGCCCGAGGGACCGGGCCAACCTCGGGCGGGTGCTCCAGGCCACCAACCGCGTGATGGAGAAG
>VYLH01000300.1_pt1 | contig 13033 bp, 10 predicted proteins | sample 5114361 | NCBI WGS metagenome assembly VYLH01 (sample SAMN12291772, study PRJNA351875) | freshwater metagenome | isolation source: freshwater lake | place: USA: Michigan, Kent Lake | collected 2013-08-15
ATCGATAATTTTTTGGCGAAAATCTACGGAATAGGGTCTCATAGGAAGCTGGTAAGTTCTATTATTTGTCTATTTGCTTTCCATTGTACCTCATAGCTCCAAGAATTGCTATAAATTGAAGATAGATTTTGGGTTCGATCCCCCCTGCCCCCCCTTGATAAGGGGGGATCGGCACCCCCTTAATCCCTCCTGAATAAGAGGGCATCTGACAATTTTTAACACCTACCTACTTAGTCCTCAGCTATCGGCTTTTCGCGGATCGGCTATAATCAACAAGGCTGATCTAGCAGTTACCGATTGTGAACGATTAAAATCATGAATTGCTTAGAAAAAAAAATGGTGCAACTGTTAAGAGAACTCAGGGAAGATCACCATGTTTCGGGGGTAAAAGCGGAATTCGAGACGGAAGGAACCCGATTGACGGAAGCGATGCGGTTGAAAGAAATTAGTCTGAAAGCGGGGGTAGATTTTAATCTGAAAATCGCCGGTTGCGAAGCGATCAGAGATATCTTTGATGGGGTTAATTTAGGAGTCGATCGCTTGATTGCTCCCATGGTAGAAACAGCCTACGCTTTACAAAAATATCTGCGGGCAGCCAGGAGGGTTTTAGCTGACCAAGGGGTGGAAGATGTGGAGCTATTAGTTAATATCGAAACGATTACAGCCTGTGAGAATTTTCAGGAAATGTTGGCGATTCCAGAGATAAAATCTCTCCATGGTATCGTCATCGGACGGATGGATTTAGCCTGTTCTTTGGGATTAACCCGTCAGGATGTGAATAGCGAGCAAGTTTTGGCTCTGGCTTTACCTTTGGCAAAAAAAGCTAAGGCTGCCGGTTTGACTGTTGCCATTGGGGGTGGGGTGTCACTGCATTCTTTACCGTTTTTCAAAATGTTCTGCCAAGGACATTTTGACCGCTTCGAGACGCGCAAAGTTATCTTTGATTGTCCCCAAGCTTTGGATAATTTCAGTTTAGCTTTGCCAAAGGCGATCGAGTTTGAATTACTCTGGCTAGAGAATAAAAAAAATTATTATGGTGCTATTGTTCGTGAAGATGACCGGCGTTTAGAAATCCTCCATAATTTACTTTTTGGTTAAAGATACTGGTTTCTTGATTGATCGTGCAAAACCTAGACATATCCAATCAATCTGACAAATAAAAGGTAGGACTGGCTGAATAAATCTAAAAACCTTGTTGGATCAGATTTTTAGGCTTTTCTGAAATCCAAAAGTGCCAGGGATTGGAGTGAGCGCGGGGAAAATTCCTGGACTTTTTCCCTGAAAATTAGGTAATTGACCACCTGAAAATGGGTAAAACCCTACACCCCACACCCTACACCCCACACCCTGCCCCCAAGAAAAACTTTTTCAGCAAGCCCTATATAGGAGTGATCAATCTTTGTGTCCTCTGTGTCTCTGTGGTTCCTTCCACACCCCACACCCCGCCCCCACCAACAAACTTTTTGCCGCAAACCCTAGATAGTTAACAGTTTCCCACCCCCAGTAGCTAATCTGGAGACTTTTCTCGCAGCATATCTGGTACATTTTGTCAAAAAAACTTTTTCGTTTTAACATAAGTACACATATTTTTGGCAAAAGATCTTTTTCGTCAAAGGAGCAATTGGCAAGTTTTTACCGGGGACTAATTAGTAATCCTAGACGTGGTAAGGGTTTCAAGGCACAAGGACTAAAAATGCACAGAGTAAGCCAATTCTTAGATTTTAGCAGCGGGCTGTAACTATTGCAATCTCGTTGACAAATAGGAATTTTTCTCAATTATTTTTTAAGAAAAGTAAAGATGAAGGAATGTAAATTTAAATCTTCTCAAGTATATTGGGATTTTGATAAATTTTGCTTATGTAAATTAACCCTTAGCATTTAGCTTCTGAGAGCAGTTATCTTATTGGTGAAGTACAAAGTTGTTGTTTTGGCAAGTCTCCGAGCAAGGAGACGATGCCAAATCCAGTTAAGTAGGTAGTCGTTAAAAATTATCAGATGCCCCCCTTATTAAGGGGGGATTAAGGGGGGATCCCCCCGCCTATCGGCACCCCCCTTATCAAGGGGGGCAGGGGGGATCTGAGGCAAAATCTATCTTCAATTTAATTATAACTACTTACTTATAATTAATCTTTAGGAGAAACCCGATATTTTTCAGTGTAATTAGTCAATTTCCTTTTTATTATCAATCTAGCCAGGTCCTGACGGCTAATAGTTTTCTTTTTCCTCCGTCACCAGAGTAATACCTGTCCATTCTCCCTTCTCGTTATAAGAACGAATTAAGCGCTGTCTTTGAGTAGGAGAAAGTAACCAACCCACCTCTAAAACAAAAGGATGACCAGCAGTAATTTTCAGAGGTGTATTACAGGAGGCTCCATCGGGCAGCAGCAGTATTTGAATCGGTAGCGGACCATTTTCAAACAACAATCTTTGTCCCTCAATACGAGCGCTAGAAGTGATTTGATTATCACCAAAAGTCAAAGTTTGCGAGAGATAATTATCCCCCTGACGCTCGATCGATACATGGGTAGAATAGGCAGGAGAATTATAAAAATCGCGTCCCGTTGTCACCGCCTGTCCTCGCCATTGACCCAGTAATTGGTCCACCGTTAACATCGGTCTTTCTGGGGAGCTAGAATCGGCCAACTTTTCCCGAATTAAAGTCAAGCGATCGAACTCACAGCGCTCATTAAATAACTGTACGATTCTTAATCGTCTTTCTCCAGAGATTAACCCAAATTCTGCCCCGAATTGTGAGGAAAAACTACTAAAATATAGAGAACCTTGGCAAAAAGCTCCCGTCTGGCTAAATAGAATACCCTGATGGAGAGAACTATACTCTAAAATTAAATCTTCCGGCGCTCGATCGCTGTAGAGACGGCGGACCAATTGACGAATTGATCGATTATTATTAATGCCTTGCAAAGATACCAAAGTCGGGGTATCTTCGATCAAGTCGCCTTGGGGAGACAGACGGGTAAAAGAACCTTGCCATTGACCGAGATTTTTTAGTAAACATTCCCACTGGGAGAGCATAATAATTGAAGTAATTGGGGGAAATAGGACAAAATACATGGGAACAATTCGATTAATGCACGCCAAACTCCATCGAGTGCGCGTCAGCGAGGCTAACGTCGATTATGTCGGCAGTATCACTATCGATCGAGAATTGATTGAGCGGGTCGGCATTTTGCCGCTTGAAGAGGTGGATGTGGTCAATCTTAGCAATGGTAAGCGCTTTTCCACCTACGTTTTTCCGGGCCAAACTGGGGAAATTTGCCCCAACGGTGGTGCGGCGCTGCTCTGTCAACCCGGAGATATTTTGATTATCTATGCCTACGAACAACGTCCGAGGCAAGAAGTTCTCGAAAACGGTCATTTTGCCAAAGTTCTCGTCGCTGATGCTGAAAATCGCTGTCAGCAATTTTTTGAACAGAGCTTAATTCCCCGGGGTGATGGTCAGGGAGTGGAATTCTATAGCCAAGAATGCTGATTCTTGTCCTCAATTTGTTAACTTTCCCGTCATAATAAGAATAAGTAATGTAAATTTTCTTAGAATCAGCCCCCATGCGTGTAATTCTCATGACTGGTAAAGGAGGCGTGGGTAAAACCTCCGTCGCCGCCGCTACAGGACTCCGCTGCGCCGAACTTGGCTATAAAACGCTAGTTCTCAGCACCGATCCCGCTCACTCTCTCGCTGACAGTTTCGATCTCGAATTAGGTCACGATCCTCGTTTGGTACGTCCCCATCTTTGGGGGGCAGAATTAGACGCACTAATGGAATTGGAAGGCAACTGGGGCGCAGTAAAACGTTACATTACTCAGGTATTGCAAGCTAGGGGTTTAGATGGAGTGCAAGCGGAAGAATTAGCGATTTTACCCGGAATGGATGAGATTTTCGGCTTAGTTCGCATGAAACGCCATTACGATGAGGGTACTTATGATGTGTTGATTATCGATTCCGCACCTACGGGGACAGCTTTACGATTGCTGAGTTTGCCAGAAGTGGGCGGTTGGTACATGAGAAGATTTTACAAACCTTTACAGGGAATGTCGGTGGCATTGCGACCACTGGTGGAACCTTTTTTTCGACCGATCGCTGGTTTTTCCCTACCGGACAAGGAAGTTATGGATGCTCCCTACGAGTTTTATGAGCAGATTGAGGCCCTAGAAAAGGTTTTGACCGATAATACTCAAACCTCGGTCCGTTTGGTGACAAACCCCGAAAAAATGGTGATTAAGGAGTCTTTACGCGCCCATGCCTATCTAAGTCTCTATAATGTTTCCACCGATTTGATTATTGCTAATCGGATTATTCCCGACAAAGTAACCGATCCTTTCTTTGCTCGTTGGAAAGAAAATCAACAGGGTTATAAACAGGAAATTTACGATAATTTTCATCCTTTACCAGTTAAGGAAGTTCCTCTCTACTCCGAAGAAATGTGTGGTTTACCCGCTTTGGAAAGACTGAAAGAAACTCTTTTTGCTGGGGAAGATCCGACGAAGGTTTATTACCAAGAAAACACTATTCGGGTAGTTCAACAGGAAAATCATTACAGTCTGGAATTATATTTACCCGGCATACCCAAGGAACAAATACAGCTAAATAAAACTGGAGACGAGTTAAATATTCGCATCGGTAATCACCGTCGTAATTTAGTCTTACCCCAAGCTTTAGCAGCCCTGAAACCTTCCGGAGCAAAAATGGAAGATGATTACCTGAAAATCTCTTTTAGCAACGTGGTGAAAGTGTGATTTTCCTAGATTGGGTGGGGAAGTGGGGAGTGGGGAAGTGGGGAAGTGGGGAATTTCAACTAAAACCCTAAAACCCTAAAACCCCATCACCAGACAATTGACTTTTTCAACAAACCTTACCGATGATTTTCCCAGAAAAATCATCAGAGCCATCTTTTTTCTAACCATGCCAGGACACTTTCAACATCCGCCACTTTTTCTCCTTCAGGTACAGGTGGACGTTGTACCATGACCACGGTTATTCCCAACTCTCTAGCGGCGATAATTTTGGCGTAAGTGGCATCACCGCCGCTATTTTTACTCACGATCGCCCCAATCTTATATTCTTGTAAAAGAGAGCGCTCTGACTGCAAGGAAAAAGGCCCCCGTTCCAATAATAATTTTCCAACTGGCACGATGGCATCTGGTTCCGGAGGGTCAATCATCCGCATCAAAAACCAGATATTTTTTAGATGTGCATAACTTGCCAGTTCTTGCCGACCAATAGTGAGAAATATCCGCGGCGCTAACCCAGGTAAAATATTCGCCGCAGCTTGATTGTTTTCTACTTCAATCCAATTATCTCCAGATACTTTTTCCCAAGCTGGACGACTTAACATTAATCGAGGAATACCACAATCCGAGGCGGCTTGAGCGGCATTAAAGGAAATTTGCGCGGCAAAGGGATGGGTGGCATCAATTAAACAATCAATGCCTTCTTGCCGCAGATAATTGGCTAACCCAGTGGCACCACCAAACCCCCCCCGGCGAGAAGGAGTTGTGAGAGTAATCGGTTCTCTCGTGCGACCGGCAAAGGAAGCGATGGCATCTATACCCGGAATTGCCGCAATTTTAGCCGCTAATGCCGCCGCTTCCCCCGTTCCCCCTAAAATCAGCACTCTTTTATTTTTAGTCATCCAGCAATCGCCAAAAGGTTAACTAATTTTCCATCTTCCTATCTTGCCTTGCAAAGGAAAGATATTGGGTTCTTCGTTACTTGGTATGGTTCGATAGGGGGGCATAAATCGACTAAATCCTTATCTGGCAAGAGACTTAATTGATTAGTTCGCTCTAGAGCAAAAACAATTGACAAAATAACACAAACCGAAGAGCCAGATATTGGGGGGTTACACAAGAGCTAGAACCTCTGGAAATGCGTTACAAGGGAGATCCTTGCAACGAGGTAATCTAAACATATTGACTTTCGCTGTATAATCCAAATACAGTCTATCAACTCTCTACTTGCGCTTAGAAATTAGTTGAAGGCTTACCCGATAAGAGAGCTAGAGTTTAGAGACTGTAAGACTTTTGCTAGAGTTCTAGAAGAGGGCTAAAAAAATAGCAAACTAAGAAAATTTCTCCTTTGCTACTTTTGCCGTGAACAACTATGTTAAAGAAAGTCAATTATCTGCGATCGCTATCCTGTTTCCTCGCTATAATCCTCTGGAGTAGTCCTCTCGGGATTAACTCTAGCCTCGCTGTCAATGATAATTGTCAACTCTCCGAATCGGAAATCAAACAACAAGAAAATCTGCGTCAAACTTCCCCCCAAGAATATAACATTTTATTGCAGAAATATGCTGAACAATTGCGCTTTTGTCGTTCCCGACACTGGTTACAGGAACAAGCGATCTGGTTACGTCTTTACTCCTGTGATACCCGTCCAGGATCGATAGAAAGTATCCTCGATCGCATCGTGGCCAAAGGTTATAATATAGTTTATCTGGAAGTTTTTGCCGATGGTCAAGTCTTATTACCTCCTAACAATAATCCCACGGTTTGGGATAGCGTGATTAAAAATCCCGGTGCTGGAAATGTGGATTTATTAGCACAGGCGATTGAACAGGGACATAAACGCGGTTTAAAGGTGTATGCTTGGTTATTTAGCCTCAATTTTGGCTATGCTTATAGCTTAAAACCCGAGCGACAGGAGGTGTTAGCACGCAATGGTAAAGGACAGGATAGCACCTCTTTTGTCGATGATCGATCCCAAACTTTTGTCGATCCCTACAGTAATCAAGCGCGACAGGATTATTTAATTCTCCTAGAAGCCATTTTACAACGTCGTCCCGATGGAGTTTTATTTGATTATATTCGCTATCCGAGAGGAACAGGAGTCGATTCCGTTGCCGATAATGTCCAAGATTTATGGATTTTTAGTCCCGCATCCCGACAAGCTTTAATTAATCGAGGATTGAATAATAAGGGCAAATTTTTAATCGAACGCTATCTGACTCGTGGCCAAATTTCCCCCCATGATATCGTCGAAGCAGATCGCCTTTATCCCCAAGAAACCGCCCCTCTTTGGCAGGGTAGAATCCCCTTAGAAGAGGAGATGAAACAATCAGTTAAAAGTCGTTTTGATCGCCTCAAATTAGAACTTTGGTTCCTAGCGGTTGCCCATGCTGCCCAGGGTGTAATTGATTATATTAGTTATTTTTCTGCCCTAGTGGAACGTCAGGGAATTCCCGCCGGAGCAGTGTTTTTTCCCGATGGGAATCGTCTTGTGGGTAATCAAGGTTTTGATTCCCGTTTACAAGCTTGGGATAGTTTTCCTCCTTCCCTAGAATGGCATCCCATGTCCTACGCTAATTGTAACGATACTACCTGTGTGGTTAATCAGATCAAAAGAGTAGTGGCAAGCAGGGGAAATCAAACTCCTGTTATCCCAGCTTTAGCGGGTTTATGGGGACAACCCTATAACAATCGTCCCTCCTTAGAAGTGCAAATGGCAGCGATTCGCCTAGCTTTTCCCAGCATAGATAGTATCAGTCATTTTGCTTTTTCTTGGCAAGAACCACAATTCGATCGAGCCAGAAGATTTTGTCATAAGTAACCCCATTTACACCTCTACTTTTACTTCTTCCGTCTCTGTTTTTTCCTGTGTTGGGGGGACTATCAAAGGCGGCAGTTCCGGTTCGGCGGTGTTGAGAGTCGGTGTAATATCGACGTAGTTAATTACCGCCCCTAAAATTTTCACTTCCGCTTCTGTTAACTGGTCAGTTGCTTCACTCAAGAGACTAGAACGAGTTATGCCCTGGCGCGTTACCAGAATAATCCCGTCCGCTAGTTCTTCTAAGAGAAGAGCATCATTACAGCTAGACAGAGAAGGAGTATCCACAATCACCAGATCGAAACGGCCGCGAGAATCTTTGAGAATTAATTGTAATTCGCTCGATTCAATGATAGCTGCCGCTTGTTTTTGCGGACCGGGACTAGGCAAAATGGAAAGGTTTTCAATATTTGGGGCCAGCCGGATCGATTTACTTTTTGCCCCGTAGTAAAGTAGGGGTTCTCGGAAAGAATTGGGATCGGGAGTGACTCCGATTTCTTCGGCCTTAGAGGGACTTCTCAGATCTCCTTCTACTAACAGAGTCCGTCGGCCCGCTAAAGCGGCGGCGATGGCCAGATTATAGGCAGTGGCGGTTTTCCCCTCTCCGCCAGTAATACTGGTGACAACAACCACTTTCACCGTTTCGCCGCCGCCAACAAGTCGCAGGGTACTGCGTAAACGTTCGTAGTAGGGGAGATAATTGGCATTAGCATCGGCGAGAATCGGCTCGATTTCCTCGCCCTCTAAATTCCGGACAATGGGCAATTGTCCCAAGAGTAGTATATCCCGACTAACCAAAGCTTCCCGCAATTCTTGGGGACTGTGCAGGCGATCATCGATCACTGCTAACAGGAGAATCGTACCCAATCCGGCTAAAGTTCCCAAACCAGCACCCACCAAGAGAATCAAGGTACGATTCTTGCGGTTAAACACCTGTTCGATCGGTTGAGCAACCGGCGGTTGGGCGACGGTGAGACTACCCACGGTTTCCGCTTCTGCGGCCTGAGCATCCACCAGAGCATTGAGAATATTCTCGTAGATACCCCGTTGAAAGGCGACAGCTTGGGTTAAACGAGCTTGCTGTAGCTGTTTATCGGGGAATTTCTCGTATTGGGAGCGTAATTGCTGTTCCTGAGTCACCAAGGACTCTAATTGTTTCATTAAACCCTCGCGCTGGGTTTGCAGGGTGACTAATTGAGCCGCTAGTTGTTGACGGGTGGCATCGAGATTACTTTGCTGACGGATGCGACTGCTGGGAAGAGCGGTAAGAACGCCATCTTTTCCAATCACCTCGGCGGCTCTTTTTTGTAAGAGAGATTCGTTAACTTGCTGTTGTTTGCGTAATTTAACGACGGTGGGATGTTCGGGACGTAAATCCTTCTGTAGTCCCTCCAATTGGGCTTCCGTGTCCAATATCTGCGCTCGGATACTGGCAATAATCGGGTCGGCACTAAGGGCTGAGGAGGTGTAAGCTTGATCGGGGGTTAAATCGAGTTGTTCACTCAGACTATTAATCTGTCCTTGAATGCCTTGCAGTTCTAGGCGAATTTCTCGCTGTTGCTGTTGACTACTGGTGATAGCGGTGAATAAACTCCCGTCTTGAATCGCCAATAAATCTGAACCCTGGGTACTAATGTAGCGATAAAACTTTTCTTCGGCTCTGGTTAAATCTTTTTGGACTTCGTTCAGTCGGACACTGAGAGCTTCTATGCGGGCGCGTAACTGGGAAGTATTCAGCCAGCGACTGTATTCCACCATTTCCTTCATCAAGGTTTCGAGAATTAACTCCGCCTTGGACTGGGAGTCGGCCGTTAACTCTAAAAGTACCTCTTGGGGTTGGTCGCTATTATTTTTTTGTCCCTCCGCTTCACCGGGGAAGGTTATTTTTAAATCCTGATCGCGAATTTTAACCATCTGTTCCTGATTAAATTGCAATTTTTTGGCCGCATTGACCAATACCCGGGGAGACAGCAGTAAATCGCGATCAATAGCCCGCCCTTGTTCTTGCAGTTGGGTTCCTGTACTGGTAAAAGCCGGCGGCGGCACCCGGTAGGCCAATTGTCCCACCGCCCGATAAAAGGTGGGGGGTTTCTCAGGATCGGGTAGGAAAGCAAAGATCACAGAACCGCCTAAACAGACGAGGAAGACGAATATTCCCACAAATTTGTTCTGATCTAGCGAGATGAGAAATCGTTTAACAATTGGTAGAGCCATAGCTTTTTAATGTATTCCCAGATTCTTTACATTTTAGCGGTCAAGAGTGATTCTCGCCCTTGAAATCCTAGCTTATGAAGTTGTGTTAAGGAGTGAAGGGAGCAAGTTGCCCCTCAATTATTGGAAGTTATTGAATTGATTGCCAAAGTCGAGAATTGTATTGGTAAAACTGGAAATATCCCGGATGGGTTGGGTAATGATATTAAAAGCGGCGAAAATCTCCCCTAACAGGGTGCGGGTGACGATAATTACGTCCTGATCTTCTAAGGGAACATTTTGGGAGATATCTCCCCTAACTGCCGCTATCGGACTCAAAGTTTGACTAACAATTCCCCCTTTGGCACTATCAAAACGGAGCAGGGACACTTCATTGACATTAATCCGCAGGCGATCGGAAACTGGTAAACTAGCCACCACATCAAGGAAGCTACTGCCATTAGGAATCGAAACATTTCTCAGGGAAATTCCTGAAGGAATTGAGGGAGCTAAAACCCTGACGGTGATATTCTGCTGGGCGAGGGTGGTTCTAGCCACCAGTGTGCGATTATATCCCGTCTCTTGGCCGACTTCTAACTTGGAAACAATCACGGCATCACCTCCTTGCAGACGCATATCTGGCAAGCGTTCCCCTTTAATTAAGGGAGTATAAAGGTCAAGTTTCTCCTCTAATACTGTACCATCGACTAAAACCCGACGGACAACGATCGAACGCAGATCGGATCTGGGGGTGCCGCCACCCGCCGCCAAAAGTACCTGCGCTAGGGGAGTATTAGGAGCAACACTATAAAACCCCGGTCGCTGTACCTCTCCCAGAATGGTTAACTGGACGGGACGGGCAGTGGTTAAAACAGCAATCACTTCCGGTTCCTCCCGCAGGTATTTTCGCCCCAATTCGAGGCGGATCTTAGTTTGCACTTCGTCTAAAGTCAAGCCCAGCACCGGAATACGCCCTAAAATCGGCACCAGAAAATTACCATCGGGATCCACTGGCCCCGTGGAATTAAATTCGGGAAAATCGGGAACCGAGACAGTAATTTGATCGCCGATATCGAGTCGATAGGACTGAATTTGTCGGGATTGGCGATTATTGGGAGAGTAAACCGGAGGACTGTAGCCGGTAGGGGGAATCGTGTTTTCAGGAAAGGTGGGATTAGGCGGTTCGGGGGGCAAAAATTCCAACCCAGTTCCGGGTTGAGTCTGGGGTATGGACAAAGAACCCTGGGCCTTGAGGCTCTCGGAGGGAATTACCCATAAGAACCCTGTCAGACTAAACCCTGATAAGGCTATGGCCCCGGTTCTGAATAAACTAACTGGCAAAAACTTGTTGAGCATTGGTAGAATCATACAGATATATCAATTTATTTTCTGAGAGTTATCTAGTGGGAGAGGAACAAAGAAGCTATTAAGGACTAGAAAAGTGCCTTGAGCTAGTTTTTTTTAAACAGATAGTTGGGAGCAGAAAAACTACTTTTCTTTTTTGGTCTCAGGCAGAGAAGTTAATTGACTTAAGACATTTTGTTCTAAGTAACTTTGAACTTCCTTGGCGAGATTGAGAGCAAAGGGAGTGAGAGTTTGCAGTTCTTTCGTCGGTTCTAAGGGAATCAGCAAGGAAACGGCTATCCAGGGTACTCTCTGTCTTTTTAATTGCGCCCATTGGTCAAGCCAATACCAAACAGAGGGATCGTAATGACCACCACCTAGCCAAGCATACCATTGCACCACGGCAAAGGTATTTTGTGTCCAGGCACGATAGAATCGAGCCTTGGCCTTTCCTCCCGACTGGGTGGGGATTAATAGCTCGGTTGTTTCCCCCTGATTCCAACGACTAATCGAAGTGATATCCGACCATTCTAATCCTGGTTGATTTTTATAGTAGATCTGTGGCTTTAAAAGCACGGTGATCCTCTTGCCCTCAGGAGTTTCCACCACTTGTACCGACCATTTTCCCTCACCGATTTGTCCTTGCTGCTGATCGATGGTTTTCAGGTCAGAGAACTTGATTCCCGATTCTTGTAGGGCCAGCATTTTCTGCATATTACTGATTCTCGGTTGATCCACCCAAGACCACTGGCCAGAAATTAAATTGGGCAAGATACCCCCTACAATCAATAGCAGCAGCAGGCACAACAGCAGTAAATAATTACCCGGGAGCTTTTTTTTGACTTTATCTAACACTAAAGTTACCTCGGCTGGAATTTTTTGACTAATCATCCTGGTTACCTTCCCCTTGAGCTAGGGACTTTTTCTTAACCGCCTCGCGATACTGCATGATTTGGAAGACCAAAAGGATCAGTAATAACATAAAGACCGAGTATAAATCACCCCCCCAGCTATCGTGGAGTAATTTAAAGTTTTCCTCTTGTCCTGTGCCGTGAAACCAAGCTAAAAGCGCGTTACGAACAATATTAGCCCCGACACTAATTCCAAAGGCACTGAGGAGCATAAAGCGGGTTTTACGACCGTTTTCGATGGTATCAGTCCAATGGAGCAGCAGGAGGGTGACGTAAAGACTGGTGAATAACATTTTCAGCCCCGCACAGTAGGGAGCGACTTCCACCATCCTGCCTTCTACCGCTATATAGATACCGTCAACGGAGACATCTAGGCCTGCTTGCTGGAGAATAAAACCAGCGCAAGCGGCAATAAAAACCTGTAGGGGTAGGGTATAGGGAGCAATCAGGTAGGGGATAGGATTAGGAGTCGCTAAGGCTGTTAAAAGTAGGGGAAATCCTTGCAATTTAAAACCTTCTGTTCCTTTTAACCAGAGACAGATTCCCGCTAAAATAATCGGAAAAGACATACTAACCCAAAGGGAGGAACCGAGGAGATAAAAAATCGCTCCTAGGGTTAACAAAAACGCTCCTAGGGGGTGGGAGCGATCTTCGAGGCGTTGCCATTTTTTGCGATTCTGCCAGACAATATAGGCGGCGTAGGGAAGGCCGATCAAGCCGTGGCTAAAGTATTCGTGTTCGATGCCGATCGATTTATTCAGCCAACCATCGTACCAGTGAAAGATCACCGGACCATAGATAACCGCCAAGAAACCGATCATCAGCCAAGATTGCCGATTTTTGTGGGAGACGGGGGATAGGGAAGGACTAATACCCATAGGACGGAGCGATTTAGTGACAAATTCTGAATTTATACTTTAGACGTTCATAATCTGAGATTTATTAAACTTCTGAAATCGTAGAGTCAGCAAGGAATCCAGTTCTTTTTTATGTTTCAAATGGGCATCATTCAAACATTCATAAA
>VYLH01000218.1_pt1 | contig 12575 bp, 8 predicted proteins | sample 5114361 | NCBI WGS metagenome assembly VYLH01 (sample SAMN12291772, study PRJNA351875) | freshwater metagenome | isolation source: freshwater lake | place: USA: Michigan, Kent Lake | collected 2013-08-15
TCCACCTCCCCAACACCCCACACCCCAACACCCCACTACCCCACTACCCCACTTCCCCACTTCCCCACTTCCCCACACCCCACACCCCACACCCCACACCCTCACCCTCACTCTCACCCGCTCAACTAACATGAAATACAAACAAAAACTTAGTCAATTTTTTCATAATCTCGCTAATAAATTAGAGAATTCCGAGCAACCCCCTAAAGTCGATCCGATCAACTCCGAATCTGCGCCAGTTGCTGGGGAAAAGACAGTAGAAGCCGCTTCTGATAAAAAAAAGGTTAATTTAGTCTCCCAAACCAGTAGCAAGGCTCTAGAGACGTTAAAACCCTTAAAGAACAAATTTACTACCCTGATCGACAATTCCCCCTTACCGCAATGGCGACAACATCCCCGCTTTGGGTTGTACTTGGGATTGGGATTAGGCGTAACTGGGGGCATTTTAGGGGTAGGTTGGGGCATTTATCGCCTTGAAACCTCTCTACCGCAAAATATCGCCGATATACAAACCTATGCTCGTCCCGGCACCCTAACCATTCAAGCCGCTAATGGGGAAATCCTCAAGCAAAATGGCCCTAGCACTTACGAAACCGTGAAAATTGCCCAAGTTCCCCCACTGGTACAGGAGGCCTTTATCGCTAGTGAAGACCGCCGTTTTCGTGAACACGGGGGAGTTGATGGCCAGGGTATTGCTCGCGCTCTCTTTTCTAACCTGAGAGCCGGGGGAGTGGTGGAAGGAGGCAGCACCATCACCCAACAATTGGCCCGGATTGTCTTTTTATCCCAAGAAAGGAGTTTTGATCGCAAATTACGCGAAATGCGTATCGCTCAGAAAATAGAAGATAAATACACAAAAGACCAGATTTTAGAGCGTTATTTTCACCTAGTTTATCTCGGTTCCGGGGCCTACGGTCTGGCCGATGCCGCTTGGTTATATTTCAGTAAACCCGTCGATAAATTAACTCTAGCCGAAGCTGCCACCCTTGCCGGCATTGTTCCCGCTCCTAGTCTCTATTCTCCCCTCGAAAACCCTAAATCTACCCTAGAACGGCGTAATATCGTCCTAAAAACTATGGCCGAGGTGGGATTTATTACTAACGCTCAAGCGCAACTTGCGATCGCATCTTCCCTGGGTCTGAAAACCAGTCCCCTAAAACGTCTGCAACGGCAAGCGGCCTATTTTACCGATTATGTGGAAAAAGAACTGCCGCAACTGGTTCCCGCTAAAACCCTAGAAGCGGGGGGATTGGTGGTAAAAACTACCCTTAATCCTCGTTGGCAAAGCGAAGCGGAGGAAGTGGTAGAAAGAGCGGTTTCTCGTTATGGCCAGTGGCAGCACTTCCAACAGGCGGCTTTAGTGGCAATTGACCCCAAAAATGGACAAATTAAGGCCATGGTCGGGGGAATTGACCACGATAAGAATCAATTCAATCGGGTGACACAGGCAAAACGTCAGCCGGGATCTACTTTTAAACCTTTTGTCTATGCGGCGGCGATTGCGGCGGGGAAATCCCCCTATTCTAATTATAAAGATGCCCAGTATGTGGTGGATGGTTATAAACCGGAAAACTACGGCGATAAGTATAGCGGCCGCGAGGTGTCCATGCGCGATGCTTTGACTTCTTCCCTGAATGTGGTGGCAGTTCAGGTGTTAGTGGCCGTCGGTTGGAATCCGGTGATTAAATTAGCTCAAGATATGGGGATCCAGTCGAAACTTTTACCCACTTATTCTTTGGCTTTGGGTGCTTCGGAAGTCAATCTTTTAGAATTGACCAGCGCCTACGGAACCTTTGCTAATAATGGTGTGCATCAACCAGTTTACGGTATTAATCAGGTACTCGATCGCAATGGTAAAGTAATTTATCAAGCCAATTTTAAACCGAAAACTGCTCTCAATCAAAACACGGCAGCGACGATGACTTGGATGCTGCAGGATGTGGTTAATTCGGGAACGGGAACCCCCGCACAAATCGGTCGTCCGGTGGCAGGAAAAACCGGCACTTCTGATAAGGCTCGCGACCTTTGGTTCGTCGGTTATATTCCCCAATTAGTCACGGGAATTTGGCTCGGTAATGACAATAATAAACCCACCAATGGAGCCAGTACCATGTCCGCTTGGATGTGGCGACAATTTATGTTAGGAGCAATCAAGGATATTCCCTATCAAGGTTTCCCAGAACCGAATTTAGGCAAACGTCCAGTGACAGTAAAAGCGGAACCCATTAAACCCCGACGTACCTACTTTACCCAAACTACTAACAATCGTTTAGCCAGCAGCGATGAGGGTTCCCCCACCGAAGGCCCCATCCGCAGACGGCGACGGGTTCGGGTAAGTCGCGAGCAAACTATCGTTCGTTCTAATACTAGCGAACCCAGCCAACGCCGTTCTAGTCGTCGGCGTACTACCGTCGCTCCTACCAGCGCCGCTGCTCCTAGTCCTGAAAATACGGCCCCCGCAGCAGCCGAACCGATTACCGTTCCCGTCACTGTGGCAGCTCCCGAAACTCGTTCGGTTCCCCTAGAGGTAACTTCTCCCCCCGATGTGGCTCCTCCTGCACCCCCGGCAGAAAGACGCTGAATCGGCAAAAAAAACCGCAGGATTTGCGGGGGTTACAGAGGATACTTTATCTCTGCTGATTTCTGAAAGCCTTGTAAATCAAGAGTAAAAATATAGTTGCACACGGGGTTAAATCCGTTGAGTATAGGCTACATATCAGGAGAGACAGTCATGCAAGGGGAGTGACTCTTAAATTATTACAGATGCGTCAGCAGCCGTCCCCCAACGGGGGGTTTGGGTAGGGTTGATTCATGAATCAACCCTACTATCAATCAACCCTACTATCAATCAACCCTAGGAGTTTGGGGGTTCTACCCCCCAAAGGCTTGGATTGAGTGATAAAATCGGAAGTAATACGGCCATCCGTTGAGTATAGGCTACATATCAGGAGAGGCACTCATGCAAAAGGGGGAATAAATAATCAGTTTTTAATAACTGGATTTAGTAGAATAACTAAAAAGCCTGTTTAATGCCGATGACCAGTCTTATTTCCCCCACTACCATCTCCTCAACTCGTTTAAGTCTCAGCTATCAAGTGGCTATGTCGGAACCGACTTCACACCTCTTTGAAGTCACTCTACAGATTACCGGTTGGCAAGCTCCGATTTTAAACCTAAAAATGCCGGTTTGGACTCCCGGTTCCTATCTAGTGCGGGAATACTCCCGTTTAGTCCAAGATTTTCAAGCTGTTAACCTCAACAGTCGCAAAGTTGCTAAAAATCACTGGCAGATTGACAATGGTGACAGTTCCGAAATAACAGTCAAATATCGCGTTTTTGCCCACGATTTAACCGTCAGAACCAACCATCTCGATGATACTCACGGTTACTTCAACGGGGCTGCTTTATTTTTCTATATCCCCGATTATCAAAAACATCCCCTCACCCTGACAATTATCCCCCCCCATGGCGATTGGCGCGTTACCACTGCCTTAAAATCTTTATCCGGACAGAAAAACACCTTTCACGTTCCCGATTTTGATACCCTAGTGGACAGTCCTGTGGAGGTGGGGATTCATCAGTTATACGATTTTGTCGTCGAGGGAAAACCCCATCAATTAGCTATCTGGGGACGGGGAAACGCCAATCCTAGTCAAATTATCGCCGATACCACTAAAATTATTCAAACCGAGTCGGCTATGTTCGGTGGACTCCCTTATGATAATTATCTCTTTTTGCTACATCTTTCGGCGGCTGGTTACGGGGGACTAGAACATAAAAATTCCTGTACCCTTAACTATGCGCGTTTGGGATTGCGAGATAAGGATAAATATAATCGTTTTCTGCAATTAGTCGCCCATGAGTTCTTTCATCTCTGGAATATCAAGCGTATTCGCCCAAAAGCTTTAGAAAGCTTCGATTATGATGCAGAAAATTATACTTCTTCCCTCTGGTTTGCCGAAGGAACCACCAGTTATTACGATATAGTAATCCCTCTACGGGCGGGAATATACGATAGTAAGACTTTTTTAGAGCTTTTAAGCAAAGAAATCAGCCGTTATCTCAATATACCAGGTCGTCTTGTCCAACCTCTAGGCGAAGCGAGTTTCGATGCCTGGATAAAACTCTACCGACGGGATAGCAATAGCGATAATAGTCAAATTTCCTACTATCTCAAGGGGGAATTATTATCGCTGCTTCTCGATTTACTAATTCGCACCCACACCGATAACCGTCGTTCCCTCGATGATGTTTTACGCTCGATGTGGCAACATTTCGGTAAAGAGGAGATTGGTTATACCGATGGGGAATTGCAAGCAATTCTCGAATCTGCCGCAGGGGTGGATTTAAGCGACTTCTACCGCCGTTATATCGACGGTTTAGAAGAATTACCCTTTAATCAATATCTTGAACCTTTTGGACTCTATCTGCGGGGTGTTGACAATGGGGAGACGATACCTTATCTGGGAATGCGGCTACAGAGTGAAGCGGGTAAAGAAATAATTAAATTTGTCGAGATGGGTTCCCCTTGCCAAAAAGCGGGAATTAATGCTGATGATGAGTTATTGGCTATCGATGGATTGCGGGTGACGGCGGAACAGTTAAACGAAAGATTAAAACACTACCGCGCAGGTGATATTATTCAGATAACAGTCTTTCATCTCGATGAATTGCGAACCCTTGCTGTTCCACTGGCTGCCCCGCAGACGATTCGCTATGAAATTATCAGGGTAGAAAATCCTTCTAATAGCCAGAAACAAAATTTTTCCGCATGGGTAAATCCCGTTTAATTCTTGGTTAAATCAACAAAAAAATGTCTATTACCGCCGAAATTCCTTTCCTTCCTCTCGCCTATTTTGAGAATAAATTTATCCCTTTTAGCGAGGCAAAGTTATCCGTTGCTACCCACGCACTACACTACGGAACTGCCGCTTTCGGGGGTTTACGAGGTACTCCTGACCCTAGCAATCCGGGACAGATATTATTATTTAGATTAGAACGTCATTGTCAGCGTTTAAGTCAAAGTGCTAAGTTTCTTAATTACGAGATTCCTGCCGATAAAATCTATCAAATAATTATCGATTTTGTTAAAAAGAATCAGTGTAATCGACCTTTTTATATTCGTCCCCTTGTCTATAGTTCGGGGTTGGGAATTGCCCCGCGATTGCATGGTATCGAGAAGGATTTTCTCGTCTATGGTCTAGAAATGGATGATTATTTAGCAGCTGATGGGGTTAACTGTCGGATTAGTTCTTGGTATCGTCAAGAGGATAGAAGTTTCCCGTTGCGAGGTAAAATTAGCGCCGCTTATATCACTTCTGCTTTAGCAAAAACGGAAGCGGTAGAATCGGGGTTTGATGAGGCAATTTTGATGAATTCTCAGGGTAAAGTCTGTGAAGCGACGGGAATGAATATTTTTATCATCAGAAATGGTCAGCTAATTACTCCTAGTTTTGACCAAGATATCCTAGAGGGTATTACTAGAGATAGTGTTTTAACTATCGCGCGGGATTTGGGTATTCCGGTTATTGAAAGACCCGTAGATAAGACGGAGTTATTTATCGCTGATGAGGTGTTTTTAAGTGGCACTGCGGCGAAAATTACTCCGATTAAAAGGATTGAAACTTTTTCTTTACCTGCGGCTAAACCGATTACTTATCAGTTAAAAGAAAAGTTAAGTTCTATCGTTCTTAATCAGGAACCAAAGTATCAAGATTGGATTACTCAAGTTCCTTTATAGTTAGAGAAATTTACTTGATTTTTCCTTGAGATGCGTCATCATTTTACGCATCTCAAGGAACCCTGAAATAAACAGAATTTATCTATTTTTCGGTTTGATTCCTTCCTGTATGTAGGGTATAGTTCTCTTAGGATCAATCTTCAGCACGGGTTTCTTCCCTGTTGCTGTTTTTTCTTGTTGATTGTCGGTTTTTTGCTGATTTTGATTATTATCGGTTGTATGTTCCATAGTAGAGCAAATAAGTATGACAAATATTCGGCTTACCTATGATTATACCTTAAACTCTATCAAAGTTGTCAAGGATAGTATTAATCAACTAAATACAAAACTTACTTTGATTCTGACTATTAGCGGTGTTTTGGTTAATTTTGGCAAAGATTTACCTGCTTATATAGTTTCCCTTGAATGTAACCAGTCTATTTATCCTTGTCTTAGCTGCTATCTTTTGAAATTTTTGGCTTATTTATTCACAATTATTACTATTGGCTTAGGATTATGGGGTCTATCCCCAGTAGTGGGTGGTGAAATTATCCTACCAGAACAATTGCTTGCTGAGGAATGGAACCAAGCAGAGGAAGAAGACTATCTAACGGCTTTAATACAATATTTACAAACAGAAACTTTAGTTATAATCTCTAAAATTAGAGAGCAAAAAGCAATTAGATTAAATTGGGCAATTAGGACGATAGTAACAGCAGTAATCTTGTTTTTATTAGATGAGATGATTTTTATTTCTATTCCTGTTTTGGGTAAATTTTGTGCGGGGATATAACCCTAACTACCTTACTGCGCTAACACAGCCTACTTAATATTTTCTTGAAAAATAAGCTCTTGGGATTATTTATTGATCATTTATATTCGAGAAATTCTCAGCAGATAATGTGGATAATCTAGTCGATATTGTCATAAAAGTTAACAACGCTCACTGAATTTTCTTGATACACCCCAACTAGGGATGAATTTCTGGTATCGCTGGTCACTGAAATAGGTACAATAAACATTAGCTCGTTTTCATAGAGAACTTAGAATGACGCAAAATAATCCCCTAGAGTTGATTGAGAAGTTAGAAACAGGAATCCCCGGCTTTGATTTTCTTTCGGAAGGGGGATTACCGAAAGGAAGAGCAACTTTGATAGCGGGGACGGCAGGAAGTGCTAAAACGGTTTTTGCCTGTCAATTTCTCGCAGAAGGCATCAAAAATGGAGAAAATGGCGTTTTTGTCACCTTCGAGGAGCCACCCCAAGCACTAAGAAAAAATATGGGTGGTTTTGGTTGGAATATCCGGCAGTGGGAGGAGAATCGTCAATGGGCCTTTGTCGATGCTTCCCCCCAACCGGAAGAAAAGCCGATGGTGACGGGAGAATACGACCTAGGCGCATTAATCGCTCGCATTGAGTTTGCTATCCGCAAAAATAAAGCCAAACGGGTGTCTATGGATTCTTTAGGCGCAATTTTCAGCCATTTAAGTGATAGCGCTCAAGTGAGAAGTGATCTTTTTCGTCTGGCAACCGCTTTGCGAGAATTGGAAGTAACAGCGATTATGACCGCAGAAAGAACCCAAGAATACGGCGAAATCAGTCGTTATGGGGTGGAGGAGTTTGTGGCCGATAATGTGGTGATTTTACGCAACGTTTTAACCGATGAGAAAAGAAGAAGGACGATCGAAATTTTAAAATATCGGGGAACCGATCACCAAAAAGGAGAATTTCCTTTTACAATTATTCCCAATAAAGGGGCCGTGATTATTCCTTTATCAGCCATTGAATTAGAACAAAAATCCTCTAATATTCGCATTACTTCTGGCAGCTTGGAACTCGATAGAATGTGTGGGGGTGGTTTCTTCCGCGATTCGGTTATTTTGGTTTCGGGAGCCACAGGAACAGGAAAAACCCTGATGGTGACAGAATTTATGGCTGGGGGAGTAACCAATGGGGAAAGATGTTTAATTTTTGCCTTCGAGGAAAGTCGAGAACAGTTATTTAGAAATGCTACCGGTTGGGGTGTGGATTATGACCGCATGGAAAAGGAAGGTAAATTAAAGGTAGTCTGCCGTTATCCCGAAACTACGGGTTTAGAAAATCATTTAATTATGATGAAGGAAATTATCGAGGAGTTTCAACCTAATCGAGTGGCAGTAGATAGTTTATCTGCTTTAGAAAGGGTTTCTAATCTGAAAGGATTTCGGGAATTTATTATCGGTTTGACTTCTTTTATTAAGCAAAAAGAGGTGGGAGGATTATTTACTTCCACCACTCCCACTTTATTAGGAGGTTCCTCGATTACAGAAGCTCATATTTCTACAATTACCGATTCAATTATTCTGCTGCGTTATGTGGAAATGTATGGAGAAATGCGCCGCGGTATCACTGTTTTAAAAATGCGCGGTTCTATGCACGATAAGGATATTCGTGAGTTTTCGATCGATCATCAAGGTATGCACATCGGTCAACCTTTCCGCAATGTTACCGGAATTCTGGCTGGAACTCCTATGTACACAGCACAAACAGAAGTAGAACGTTTGAGTGGATTATTCGAGGATCGTAGTTAGGGTTTGCGGCAAAAAGTTTTTCGGTGGGGGTAGGGTGTGGGGTGTGGGGTGTGGGGTGTAGGGTTTTACCGATTTTTATCTGCTAAATTAAGTAGGTAGGCGTTAAAAATTATCAGACACCCCCCTTATCAAGGGTAGGGTTGATTCATGAATCAACCCTACCTTATCAAGGAGGGCAGGGGGGATCGAACCTAAAATCCATTTTTAATTTAATTATAACCAGCTACTTACCTAATTTTCAGGGAAAAAGTCCCGGAATTTTCCCCCTGATTACTCCCAGACGAGGCACTTTTGGATTTTAAAAAGGTCTAAAAGTCTTATCCAACAAGGTTTTTAGATTTATTCAGCAAGCTCTAGTTAAAATATATAGCGGTTCTCGCATCTGTGCGGCACACTTAAACCTTTGCTGATTAAGCTGTTCAGGATCGGGAATGTACCTCTTGTGAATCAGAAACGCTATAGCAGCATTTGCTAATCATGCGTCGGTGGTTAGCTTTTTTCTCCCTATCTCCTTCTTGCTTTCTTGATATGTCTAAAAACTTTTGGTTGATTTTTCTAGGTCTTTTACTGATAAATAATCTACATTTATCAGCCTTGGCAGAAACAGTTTTACAAAGAATTGCTCGCACGGGAGAATTAAAAGCGGCAGCCAGAAAAGATGCTACTCCCTTTAGTTATATCGATGATAAAACGGGACAATGGACAGGTTACGGAGTGGAATTAATGCGCTTAGTCCAACGTCGATTAGCACAAGAATTAGGTAAACCGATTACAATAACCTTTATAGAAGCGACGACTAATAATCGTTTTCAGCAAGTGGAACAGGGACAAGTAGATTTATCCTGTAATGCGGCAACAATTACGGAAGAAAGACTAGAAAAGGTTAATTTTTCTATTCCCTATTTTATGACAGGAGCGCAATTTCTAACTAAAAGGGAAAATGGGCTCTTCGGTTTGTGTTATGCAATGGATGGGGGTTATAAGGAATGAAACCCTTATAGAGACAGACATTACCGCGATTTTTGTCAATTGTTTGCGATCTAGAGCGAACTAATCAAAATAGATATTAATAACACTTTAGCGGCAGTTGCGATCGCCTATATTCCCCACACCACCACCGATAGTATTATTCGTTATATCTATCCTCTGGCTAATTGGCAAGCTGTCAGCGATCGAAGTGAGGCAGTGGCAAAATTACAAAGGGGAGAAGTAAACGCAGTGGTTAGTGATGGAATTCTTCTACTGGGGGAACTCGTTAAACAAGGACAGGATCCGCGACAATTTGTGCTACTACCCAGTCAACCGATTACCACCGAACTTTATGGCTGTATTTTACCCAAAAACGATCCCGAATGGAAAAAATTTGTTGATACTGTTGTCGGCAGCAATGATAACCAGAAACTGCGAGAACAATGGTTTAATTTAGAAGAAAGTTCTTTCCCCTATAGGATTCTCAATCAACCCTAAAAATAGACTGTAATTGCTGAAAATTAAAAGTAAGTAAATTCTGTTTTTTTTCTTTTTCCTTGTCACTTTTTTCTGAAAAATTATGTCTTTTGTCGGTTTACATATTCACAGTGATTATAGCTTACTTGATGGTGCTTCCCAATTACCGGCACTAATTGATCGAGCGATTGAATTAGGACAACCAGCGATCGCTTTAACCGATCATGGAGTCATGTATGGTGCGATCGAATTAATTAAAACCTGCCGTAATAAGGGAATAAAACCAATTATTGGCAACGAAATGTATATAGTCAATGGCGATATTGAAGTCAATCTTCGCCACCGAAAATATCATCAAGTTGTTTTAGCCAAAAATACCCAAGGCTATAAAAATCTAGTTAAATTAACAACTATTTCTAATCTGAAAGGTATTCAAGGTAAAGGTATTTTTGCTCGTCCTTGTATCAATAAAGAGTTACTCCAACAATACCACGAAGGATTGATAGTTACCAGTGCTTGCTTGGGTGGAGAGATTCCCCAAGCGATTTTAGCTAATAACAGGAAACTGGCTAAGGAAACCGCTAAATGGTATAAAAAACTTTTTGGTGATGATTTTTATTTAGAAATTCAAGACCACGGTTCTAAAGAAGATCGGATTGTCAATGTAGAAATAGTTAAAATTGCTAAAGAGTTAGGAATTAAAGTAGTTGCTACTAACGATTCTCACTTTATTTCCTGTTACGATGTAGAGGCCCACGATGCCTTGCTTTGTATTCAAACTGCCAAGTTAATTACTGAAGACAAACGCCTCCGTTATAGCGGTACAGAATACTTAAAATCTGCTGATGAAATGCGTTTACTTTTCCGTGATCATCTGCCCGAAGATGTGATTGAAGAAGCGATTAATAACACCTTAGAAGTAGCAGAAAAAGTCGAACCTTATAACATATTTAATGAACCAAGACTGCCTAATTATCCAGTTCCTGCGGGACATACTGCTGATAGTTATGTAGAAGAAATTGCTTGGTTAGGATTACTAGAAAGATTAAAATGTCCTTCTCGTCACGAGATTGAGCCTGTTTACAAAGAAAGGCTTGAATACGAATTAAAAATGCTACAGAAAATGGGATTTTCTACCTATTTTCTCGTCGTTTGGGACTATATAAAATATGCTAGAGATCATGATATTCCCGTCGGTCCAGGACGCGGTTCTGCGGCGGGTTCTTTGGTAGCATATTCTTTAAAAATAACCAATATTGATCCCGTTCATCACGGTTTATTATTTGAGCGTTTTCTCAATCCTGAACGGAAATCTATGCCTGATATTGATACGGATTTCTGTATCGAGAGACGGGATGAAATGATCCAATACGTCACGGAAAAATACGGGGAGGCTAATGTTGCCCAAATCATTACTTTTAACCGCATGACATCAAAAGCTGTCTTAAAAGATGTGGCGCGGGTGTTAGATATTCCCTACGCCGAATCGGATAAAATGGCGAAAATGATTCCCGTTTCTCGCGGTAAACCCACACCTTTAAAAGTGATGATTTCCGATGAAACTCCCGAACCAGCGTTTAAAGAAAGATACGATACGGAACCCCATGTGCGTCATTGGTTAGATATGGCAATTCGTATCGAAGGTACTAACAAAACCTTCGGAGTTCATGCTGCGGGAGTCGTCATTTCTTCCCAACCTTTAGATGAAGTGGTTCCCCTCCAGAAAAATAATGATGGGGCGGTAATTACCCAATATTTCATGGAGGATTTAGAATCATTGGGATTGTTAAAAATGGACTTTTTAGGGTTAAGAAATTTAACCACTTTGAAAAAAACCGCCGATTTAATTAAACAAAATCAGGGCATAGATATCGATCTTGATCAATTGCCTTTAGATGAAAGAAAAGCCCTGCAAATTCGGGCTAAAGGGGAACATAAAAAACTACCTCCCGATATTCTCAAAACCCACGGATTACTAGAAGAAGGGGATTTAGAAGGTATTTTCCAGTTAGAATCATCGGGGATGAAACAGATCGTTAAAGAGTTAAAACCATCGGGTATTGAGGACATATCTTCAATCTTAGCACTCTATCGCCCCGGACCTTTAGATGCGGGATTAATTCCTCTCTTTATTGGCAGAAAACACGGTAGAGAACCCATTCGTTATGATCATCCTTTATTGGAACCAATTCTTAAGGAAACCTACGCAGTTTTAGTCTATCAAGAACAGATTATGAAAATGGCGCAGGATTTAGCCGGTTATTCTCTAGGAGAAGCGGATCTATTGCGTCGGGCAATGGGTAAGAAAAAAGCCTCCGAAATGCAGAAACAAAGGGAGATGTTTATCGATGGTGCTGCTAAAAATGGTGTGGAAAAAAGAATCGCTGAAAATCTCTTTGAACAGATGGTAAATTTTGCCGAATATTGTCTGGGAGGTGAGACGTTAATTTTAACTGAGGAATACGGATTATTACCAATTGCTAAAATTGTGAGCGAAGAAATTAACTGCACTGTTTATACTGTAGATAAAAATGGTTTTGTTTATAGTCAACCAATCTCTCAATGGCACGAGCGAGGTTTACAAGAAGTCTTTGAATACACCCTAGAAAATGGGCAAACTATCCAAGCAACCAAAGATCATAAATTTATGACTAGCGACGGAGAAATGTTAGCCATAGATACAATATTTGAGCGAGGTTTAGATTTAAAATCCTCTGATTTTTCCTAAAAACCAAACCCCCCAATCTTGTCGGATTGAGGGGTAGGAAAGAATAATCCTGGCATCGAGCTATTGTCCCGGTCGGCAACCCGACAAGTATCTTGGCCACGGTGAAGTTTCAC
>VYLH01000146.1_pt1 | contig 12460 bp, 10 predicted proteins | sample 5114361 | NCBI WGS metagenome assembly VYLH01 (sample SAMN12291772, study PRJNA351875) | freshwater metagenome | isolation source: freshwater lake | place: USA: Michigan, Kent Lake | collected 2013-08-15
CGGTGACGCTGAGGCCGGCCGCGAGGATGAGGGCGGCGGCGTGGGAAAGCGGGTGCTGCATGGGGACTCCTAGTGTCAAGAAACGGTGAGATAGTTGTATCCGACTGCGATGCCGAGCGTTGCGGGGATTCGACGTGGGAGGGGGCGGGAAGACGCTCGGTCTAGACCTATGAAAACCCTTGTTGCAGGACCATCGGTTCGGTAAGCTCCGGTGCGGCCGAACGATGGGGGTCCGTTCCGAGGGAGGAAACGGAGGCCCGGGTGAGTCGGGGCTGCGAGGGAGTTCGGACGTGATCAACGCACGGCAGAGTTGGCGGAGCCGCGGCATCGCTGCGGCGTTAGGCGTGTCGCTCGCGCCCTGGGCCTTGGCGCAGTCCTTTCCGGCGTTCACGGTGCAGACCATCCCGAATCCGGACGGGGCGACCTACGTCCTTCGCGACGGCTATGCATCGCTCGCCGACAACGGCAGCGCGGCCATGAACTACGTACGCGCCGGTTCGGGAAATTGGACGCACGGCTACGTCGTCCGAAACGGTGCCGCGGCCGCGCTCGCTCCGGTGTCGGATTCGACTGTGACGAATCACCCGCTTGGGCGCTCTTCAAGGGCTTTCGGCATCACTCCGGGCGGTACGGTGTTCGGAGCTTCCGGACCTTGCGGCGGCGCTTTCTCCCAGAACAATCGCGCGTCGGTTTTCTGGTCCAACGGTGGACAGCCGATCTCGGTTATCGATCCGACGCTCCCAAGCGGATCGGATCGCCGCGTTGGCTGTGCGGTCGTAGCGATGAATGATCGATCGATGGGAGCCTTGAGCATCCCCATCTCAAACGGGGTCGCCACGCGACCGTTCGCGAGCAACCAAACAACGACTGGAAATGTCTTTGTTCAGGCCTCCTGCGCGCCAAATTCTGGAAGCGCCACGCTCGCAGCGAGTCGGATCAATCGTCACGGCACCTTTGTTGGTTACGGAAATTGTGGTCCGATCGGAAACGTCGGTGCCCTCTGGACGATCGGGGGTTCCGTTTTGGTGCAACAGTTCGGTCTGCAATTCGCGGACATCGACGACAACGGGAGTTACGTGGGCAACGACCCCGCGACTTTCGGACCGGACATTTGGACCAATGGCGTCCGCGCCTCGCTGGCGAATAGCAACACCTTCGGGCCGCAGAGCATGAACAACCGCGGCGATGTGGTATCGGGAGGGGACCAGATCATCCTTGGCGGCACGCTCTACTCCTACACGCAAGCAACCGGTCTCCTGCCGCCGGGGTACGTGCGTGTGTCTTTTCTCGATGTGAACGACCGCGGGCAATTACTTGTCGCGTTTATCCAGGCACCCGGCAACATCAACGACCCCTCGATCGCGGCAGTTCTAACGCCGGCGCCCGCACCCAACATCGTCCGCAATCCCGGTTTCGACGGCTCGTTCAGCGGCTGGCGGCCGTGGTCGCCGCGGTTCCCGGCGTCCGGGCCGCCGCTGGCAGGCTTCTTTCCGGTGCCGTTCGGCCCGGTTGGGAACACGGGCGCGAAGATCGATTCGGGCAACGACGCGGCGATCTCGCAGTATGTTGACATCGCAACAACTCCTTCCCGCGTGCGGCTCACGATCTACGCCGCCACACCCGGGGGCACGGTGACGGTGGCCCTGGGCTCCGACGTGATCGGTGCCGTTGACACCGCGATGCTTCCCGCGGGGGGCGCGTCGGTGAAGCTGCTGCCGATCCCGGCCGAGAAACTGGGGCAGCAAGGGGTCAATCTCGACATCGCCTACGCCGGGGCGGACGGGTTCTCGGTGCTGGTCGACGATGTCGGGATCGAGTCGTACTGCCCGGGTGACCTGAACGCCGACACGGTGGTTGACGACACCGATTTCGTCATCTTCGCCGACGCATACAACCGTCTCGACTGCGCCGATCCGATAATGCCCGCGGGATGCCCGGCCGATCTCAACGCCGACGCCTCTGTCGATGATGCCGATTTCGTCCTCTTCGCGGCGGCCTACAACGCTCTGCTCTGTCCTTAGAGCTGTCATTGAGCGGGCGCGGCATCAAGCTCCGTCGTGGAATCGGTCGGGCTAGTTGTATCCGACGCCAGCCCGCGGCGTTGCGAGTATTCCGCGGCGGCGAACCCCGTTCGTGAACAGCCAAGCCAAACTGCCGGCGTGTGTTCCCCCAGCCGAGCGGTCGCCGATTCCACGCGATCACACGCGCGGGGCTCGTTGAAGTGTTCAAGGCTGGGGACCGACGTCGTCCGGACGCCGTTGGGGCGCGGCGACCACGCGTTTGTTGGTCGCGCTGGAGCGACTTGCGGCGGCTTTGGTGCGATCGGCGACCGCGCACGCCAAGGGCCGAGGCGATGGACCTGATCGGCGCTCGAAAGGTCGGGAACTGGATACCCGACACCTCTGTGCGGAATCATAGAACTGTCGGCGTCGCGCTCCGCCGGCACGGAGGTGCATCATGCGTTTGCGCTCCATTGATCGTCGCGCCGGCACCGCGGCCGCCTTGTTGGCCGCATCGTCCTTCGGGGCGTTCGCCGACGTGTTTTCCATGCCCACAGGTTTCCAGAGCATCGAGTTTGTGGTGGTCCGCAATCTCGGCAACCCCGGCGAACTCTCCGGGCCTTCGGCCGGCCAGCTGCAACCCGGTGAAGACCGGGTCTGTGGCCGGGTCGACAGCGTCTACTCCATCGCCAAACACGAGGTCACGGTCGCCCACTACTGCGAGTTCCTGAACGCGGTGGCGTCGACCGATCCGTATGCGCTCTACATCCCCGCGATGGGCGACATGATCCGCCGCTCCACCCATCCGACCACCGGGCGATACTCCTACGAGGTGCTGGGCGACTGGGCCAACCGGCCGGTGCTGATGATCTCGTGGTCGAACGCGGTGCGGTTCTGCAACTGGCTGACGAACGGCCAGGCGTCCGATCCGGCGTCCACCGAGGACGGCTCGTACGCGCTCGCGGGCGCGACCTCCAACGCGGTGCTCATGCTGGTGACGCGGCGTCCGGAAGCGATGTACGTCCTTCCGACCGAGGACGAGTGGTACAAGGCCGCGTACCACAAGAACGACGGGCCGACCAATCACTATTGGGAGTACGCGACCCAGTCCGAGGCCATGCCCGCCAACACGATCGTGTCGCCCGATCCGGGCAACTCCGCGACGTTCTGGGACAACGGCTACACCGGGGGCGTCTACAAGCCGACCGTGGTCGGGGCACACAGCAACTCGCCCAGCGCGTACGGCACGTTCGACCAATCCGGCAACGTCTACGAGTTCACGGAGACCCCCAACAACACCAACGCCGGGCGGATCGCCCGCGGCGGGTCGTTCGCCGGAATAGTCAGTTCCATGCGTGCGACCTATCGCGTGATCTATCCGTACCCAACCTATCGATGGGGCGAGGGCGGCATGCGGGTCGCGGTCGCCGGAGCCGCAACGTGCGCGGGCGACCTCAACACCGACGCTCGCGTCGACGATGCCGATTTTGTCATCTTCGCCTACCAGTACAACGTCCTGGACTGTGCCGACCCGGCCATGCCCGCGGGTTGCCGCGCGGACCTGAACACCGACGGCGTGGTTGATGATGCGGACTTCGTGATCTTCGTCAGGGCGTACGACGATCTGCTGTGTTCCTGACGGGGTGGGGGGTGAGACCGGCCGACGCGGGCGTGCTTCCTAAACTGGCACCGAATGAGCACGCCTTCTGATCCCAAGACCGATTCCAAGAACGCCAATACGCCCGCCGCCGCAAGCACCTCTGCGGCGCCGGGCGTCTCTCTTGAGCAGCAGCGTCGCCTCAACCGCGACGAGGCCGCCAAGCTCGGCGTCAATCCCTACGGCACGCGCACCGACGGGCTGATGCCGCTGTCGCAGGCCCGCGCCCTCTACGACGACGCCGCCAACACCGACTTCAACGCCAACGGCAAGAACCCCGGTTACACCGACCCGCGCCCCCGGGCTTCGGTCGCGGGACGCGTCATGCTCCTGCGCGACGGCGGCAAGCTGATCTGGATGACCATCCGCGATCACACCGACGCGTTGCAGATCGCCGTGAGCCAGCGCGATTGCGCCGAACTGGGCTTCAAGGTTGCCAAGCTCACCGACCTGGCCGACGTGATCGTGGTCTCGGGCCGCGTGATGAAGACCAAGACCGGCGAGGTGACGATCTGGGCCGACGACGTGAAGCCCGCGGCCAAGAGCCTGGTCCCGCCGCCCGAGAAGCACGCGGGGCTGACCGATGTCGAGATCCGCTACCGCCAGCGCTACACAGATCTCTGGGCTAACCCCGAGACCATGGGCGTCTTCCAGCAGCGCAGCGCGATCGTCGGCCGCATCCGAAAGTTCATGGAAAGCCGCGGCTATCTCGAGGTCGAGACCCCGATGCTCCAGTCGCTCGCCGGCGGAGCCGCGGCACGCCCGTTCGTCACCAAGATGAACGCGCTCGATATCAACCTCTTCATGCGCATCGCGCCCGAGCTCTACCTCAAGCGCCTCCTCGTCGGCGGCATGCCCAAGGTCTTCGAGGTCAACCGCAACTTCCGCAACGAAGGCCTCGACAAGCAGCACAACCCCGAGTTCACCATGCTCGAGGCGTATCACGCCTTCGGCGATGTTGAGACGGTGATGGAGTTGACGGAGAGTGTGATTCGGGATTGTGCGACGATGGTGGCGGCGTTGGAGAGTGGCAAAGTGGCAGAGTGCCAGAGTGGCGCAGTGCCCGACGGGCCTTCTCACTCTGCCACTGCGTCACTGCGCCACTCTGCCACTTCCGAGATCATCCTCCCCTTCGGCGACCTCCAGATCAACTACAGCAAGCCCTTCGTCCGTGTCACCTACGGCGAACTCTTCCAGAAGGGCCTCGGCTACTCGATGCACGACACCGAGCGGGCCAAGAAGGACCTGGCGGCACGCAACCCCCAGAAGGCCAAGGAAATCGCCGCCGCCGACCCGTGGTTCGTGGTCAACGAGTTGTTTGAGCTCAAGGGCGAGCACCTGCTCGACCCCTCGCGTCCGACGTTCATTACTGACTATCCGAGCGCCATCTCGCCCCTGACGCGCCCCAAGCCCAGCAACCCCGCGCTCGCGGATCGGGCCGACCTCTTCATCGCCGGCATGGAGATCGCGCCGCACTACACCGAGCTCAACGACCCCGACGTGCAGGAGGCCAAGTTCAAGGAGCAGCTCACCGGCATCGACGCCGACAAGAGCGCGGAAGAGAACACCTTCCGCACCATGGACCACGACTTCCTGCGGGCGCTGAAGGTGGGCATGCCGCCCGCCGGCGGCATGGGCCTGGGCGTCGACCGGCTGGTCATGATCCTCACCAACCAACGCACCATCCGCGACGTGATGCTGTTCCCGCTGATGAGGCCGGAAGGTCAGTAGGACCGGCTTCTAGCCGGTCGAGCCAGATTGCGGGGTGCCGTGGGTCGGCGGCTCTGAGCCGACCCACGATGACGCGTCGATCAACGCCCTTGCGTGGGTCGTTGCCGAGCCAACGACCCACGGCACCCGACCCGCGCTCGCTTCGTCGACCGGCCGGAGGCCGGCCCCACTGGTGCATTGATGATCACCGCTTCACCACAAACCCCGCCGGGATGTTCGGCAGGTTCTTCGTGCTCGCCACGCCGCTCGCGCCCATCAGTTGGATCTGCGCCTCGCCGGTCGTCTTGGTCCACAGCCGATCGGTGTAGGAATCGCTGTTGTAGTCGGCGGCGGCAACAAGGTTCCAGCCCGCGCCCGGGGTCGTGATCGCGACCGGAGCCGCGAGAGTGCTGCCAACGACGCGACGCGCGTACAACGCACCCGTCGCTTTCGTGCGGTAGACGATGTCCTGCGAGCCGTTGCTGTCGATGTCGGAGATCAGCACCAGGTCCTCGGTGGTGGGGACGTTGGGGAGCGGGCTGAAGCGCGGCGTGCCCGCGGGGGTCAGGAGCCAGATGCCCTGCTCGCCGTTGGAGGTGTCGCGCCAGATCATGTCGGGGGTGAAATCGCCGTTCATGTCGGCGACGCCGGCGACGACCAGGCTCGTCCGCGGGGCGCCGCGCATCTCGCGGGGCGCGTGGTAGTTCCCGCGGATGAACATGCTCATGTGCACCCGCCCGGTCGAGGCTTGGGACCAGAGGTAGTCGGCCTCGCCGTCGCGGTTGAAGTCGCCGGTGCCGACGACGTCCCAATCGGTTCCGGTGTAGATGATGTCGCGGCTGGTGGGGTTCAGGTTCGAGTCGAGGATCCACGCGCGGGTCAGGCCGGTGGTGGGGTTGCGGATCGTGATATCGGCGCGGCCGTCGACGTTGACGTCGAAGCGCAGGCCGTTGCCGGCTTGGCTGGGTCCCCACACCGCCATGCCAAAGGCGGGCACGCCGCCGCTGAACTCAAAGTCGCCGAGGAGGATGAACTGATCGCCGAAGGTGGTGGAGTTCCAGACGTACGACACGCCGTTGGTGGTGGAGATCCCGCCGTCCATGGCGACCCAGTTGGTGCCGTTGAAGAACATCGCGCCGACGAAGCCGTCGGTGTTGTGGAAGTACCCGCCGGCGACGATTCCGGCACTGGTGGCCGAGAGCGTGAAGATGGTGGAGATGTTCTTGTTGAAGGTCGGGGAGAGCGGCGTCCAGGACGTGCCGTCGAACTGCGCGACGCGGGCGGACCCGCCGGGTCCGGCGAGATTGAACCAGCCGCCGGCGATGAGTTTGCCGTTGTAGACCGCGAGGGTTTCGACGGTGCTGCCCAATCCGGCACCTGCGGACTGCCACGTGGCCCCGTTCCAGAACGCGACGCGGCTGGGGTCGCCGGCGGGCATCTGCGGCGAGCCGAACGATCCGGCTGCATAGAGCGTGCCATTGCACACCGCTAGTGCGCCGACAAAGCCGGCGCGGAAGCCGGATCCGATCGGGGCGAAGCGTGTTCCGTCGAAGCGGGCGATGCGATTGGCACTGACGCCATTGATGCTCGTGAAGACGCCGCCGATGATCAGTTCACCGTTGAAGGCGAGCAACGTCCTGATGATGCCGCTCGCATTGCCGTGATGGGCCCAGGAGTTTCCGTCGAAGCTGACCAGCTTGGATCCGCTGGCGACATAGAGGCGATTGCCATAGACGGCCATCGCGTCGGCGTTGGCGGCGACCATTGGCAGTTGCCGCCACGACGAGCCGTTCCAGGCGCGGAAGCCGTACATCGGTTGGAAGACGACCAGCTCGCCACGGAACTCGATCGCGTTCGAGTCGTTGCTCCGAACCCGCGGCAGGCCCGTGAACCAGTCGTACCAACGGAAGACCTGGCCGGCGGCCGGTGCCGCGGGCAACGCGGCGGCGAGCGCCAGAAGCGCGGCCCCGAGCAGGCGATGCATCGGACGACAAAGCAGTGACTTGAGAATCATCGGACGCGCTCCGTTCGAACTCGTCCCCACGAGCCAAAGGGAATGCTCTCGTCAGCTTGTAATGTACCACACGCCGCGGAGCCCCATACGCCGTGGATCATCGACCGGGATGCATCCACGCCGGGAAAACGAGGCAGAATCGTGCCGGGGGCCGGTGTTTACGCGGGCCTAGGCGTCCCCAGCGCACGAACCGCCTCCTCACACCGCTTCGCCACGTTCATCCACCCTTCGCGGCTGTCGCGCTCCCCCTCAAAGACCAGCGGCACGCCAACCCGCACCGTGATCGCGACTGGCCGCGGCAGCTTCGTGTTCGCCGGACAAGCCTCGAACGGCCCCTCCAAAAAGCACGGCACCACCGGCACGCTCGTCCCCGCCACGATCATCCCCAGCCCCGCCTTGAACGCATTCATCGAGCCATCGCGGCTGCGCGTCCCCTCCGGGAACAGCACCAGCCCGCCGCGCCCGCTGGTGATCCGCTCCCGCAGATCCACCAACGCGTGCGACGTGACTCCCTTGCGATACAGCGGCAGGGCGTTCAGAAACAGTGAAGCAAGCAGCGACGTCGCCCCGTTCTTGAAGAACACATCCCCCGCCGCCACCGGGTGCGTCTCGATCCGCGCCTTCAGCGGCAGGGCCGACACCAGCACCAACGCGTCGAGGTGACTCTCGTGGTTCGCGATCATGATGAACGGCACCCGCCGCGGCAGGTTCTCCGCCCCCTCGATCCGCAGCCGGTGATATAGCCGCAGATAGAGCCGCACCCCCAGCGTCGCCGCCGCGTTCATCGACACCGACACCAACCCGGCCTCCCGCCGCGTGCTGCGAAAACGCTCGCCCGGCTTCATCATCGAGTCGGCGGCGGGTTTGTACGTCCAGTTGTCCACGCGACTCGACTCTCCTTCGAAGCCTCATCACATCCCCAGCGCCGCCGTAAACACCCGCGGCGTTCGCTCCAGCCCAAACCCGATCGCGTACCCGATCAGGTGAAACGTCGCCGGCGCGACGAGGAGCGCCGAGTTCAGGCGATCCAGAAACCCGCCGTGACCGGGCAGCGTCGCCGCCATGTCCTTGATGCCAAGGTCGCGCTTGATCGAGCCGAGCAGGAGATCACCCAGCTGCCCACCAACGGAGATGATCAGCCCCAGCACCACCAGCGCCCACGGCGTGTCCAGCTTCGTGCCCTCGAACACCAGATGCCCCATCCCCGCCGCGAACGCCGTCGTGAGCACCAACGCGCCCAAGTGCCCGCCCAGCGTCTTGTTCGGGCTGGTGTTGGGGAAGAGCTTGCGGCGGCCAAACGCCTTGCCGCAGACGTACGCGAAGATGTCGTTGAGCTGCACGCTGACGAGGATCAGCAGCAGAATCGGGCGGTAGTTCGGGTCGTTGGCGATGTACCCCAGGTGCCCCAGCCCCGAGCCAAACAGCAGAAACGCCACGCACGCCAGCGACACCCGCTGAATGAACCCCTGCGGCGAATCCGCCAGCACCGCCGTCGCCGCCACGATCACAATCGTCAGCGGCGTCAGCGCCATGAACATGCCGTACCAGTGATCGAGCGACGTGAGCGCCACCAGCACAATGCCGATCGCCACGATCGCGCTCAGCGACCGGAAGCGGAACAGCCCCGTCGCCCGCGCATACTCGCGGTAGCACAGCATCGACGCCACCCCGATCGCGACGATCGCCGTCGCCGGGCAGAAGAGCACCGGCACCAGGAGCGCCGGCGCGATCACCAGCCACGTCCAATAGCGCGTCCACACGTCCTTGCGGGTCTTCTCCGACATCTTCGCCGTGAGCGCCAGCGTCGCCAGCGGCGCCGCGACGAACGCCCCGGCGATCAGATACAAGAACACACGCGTCGCCGGATGCGACAGCGCGTTGGAGTAGCCGAAGAGATAGTCGAGTCCTTCTTTCACGTCCCGCCTTTCAAGTTCCCCGGCTTCGCAGGTTCCGCGTCAGCGTCGCCAGCCGACGCCATGCGGTGTACATCGCGCCGACCGCGATGCCCACGAGCGTCCAATCCATGATCGACATCGTCGGCCCGCCGGGCCAGAACGGAACCACGGGCCGGAAGCCCTTCGGAGCGAACGCGAGGTAGAGGCACGCGACGGTCATCGCGAACATCCGCTGCTGCTTGGCCATCGGCCCTCGGAAATCGCTGGGAAACCCGAGCGAGCGGCCGAGTACGCGGATGTAGGTCACGAACAACGCCGCACACGCCGCTGCCCAGCCCGCCCACGCCTCGCCGCGGAAGCAGTATCCCGCGCCGACCAAGATGAACGTGTCGGACAGCCGATCGGGCACCTCGTTGTAGAGATCGCCGACCGCGGAGCGCAACTTGCCCTCGACTGCGACCATCCCGTCGAGCAGGTTCGCCATCAGTCGGAGTTGAATCCCCGCCGCCGCGACGAGGTACAGCACCACATACGGCACATCGACGCGCCCCACGAGCGCCAGGCTCACCCCCGCGATCGCCGCGGCGACCACGCCCAACACCGAGATCAGATTCGGGCTGACTCGCGCCCGCGCCAGCACAGCCGCGAAGCGTTGAATCGGCCCCAGGCTGCGGGCCGCGATTGGACGTCGGTCAAAGTTTGCATCACTCATGTCCTCGCTCATGCCCTCGCTCATCGTTAACGCCTCCCCATCAGCCACATCCCGGCGATCAACAGCACCATGCCCACGATGTTCGCCGGCTTGATCGGCTCGGCGAACGCGACAAACGCGATCCCCGCCGCCCAGATGAACGTGGACGCATAAATCGGATACAGCGTCGTCAACTGCCCGCCCCGCTTGAACGCCGCCACGAACAGCACCATCACCGCGACGTAGCACACCACCCCCGCCAGCAGCCGCGGGTTGAACCACGTCAGCACCCGGCCCACATCCAGCCGCTCCGCCCCGGACTTGTACAGAAACTGCCCCAGCGCCCCGAAGAACGCCGCGGCCGCAAACATCACCATCGAGATCGGCGGCGTCGCAGTATCACCCATGCCGCTAAGGTATCAAACTCCCATGCCACGCCGCCCGCCCCCAGACGACGACGGCCCGATCGCTTCCGACCTCGAGAAGTTCGGGGATGTCACCCAGACCTGCGAATCCTGCGGCACGACGCTGCACGACGATGTGGAGATCTGCTGGAAATGCGGGCACGCGCTGGGTGCTCATCCCGTGAAACAGGTGCCGATGTGGGTACTCATCACTGCGGGCGTGCTGCTGAGTGTGTTTGTATTGGGAATGGTGCTGCGGGCGATCTGACGAGTCCGCGCCAGTGGGACCGGCCTCCCGGCCGGTCGACGGGCCGGTGGACTGCAACAACTCCGGGTGCCACTGCTTCACCGGCTCGGCGGTCAAGCAATGTGAAGACAAACGCCCTCATCTCCGAGCCGCGGGCTTCAGCCCGCGCGGTAGCGACGCACCGACCTTCCACAGCTTCCGAGTACACCACGCCCTCACCGCGCGGGCTGAAGCCCGCGGCTCGGAGAAAGCTCGACCGGATGGAAGCCGGAGCTACTTGTACATCTCAACCAGCGACCGGGCCACCGCTTCCCACGTGAACTTCTCTTCGATCAGCCGTCGCCCCGCTTCGCCCATGGCACGGCCCTTCGCCGCGTCGCTCATCACCTTCAGCAAGCCGTCGGCCACGCCGTCGACCGTTCGCTGCACGACAAATCCTGCGCCCGCGTCCTGGGCCTCGGGGAAGTGGCACTCCTCGCTGATCACCACCGGCGAGCGTGCCGCCATCGCCTCGGCGATCGCCACGCTGAACGCCTCGTGCCCGCTGGGCAGGCAGAAGCACGACGAATCGACCATCGCCGCGTACTTGTCCTTGCTGAAGATCGGCCCGGTCAGGTGCACGCGATCGGCGATCCCTAGGCGAGCGACCTGCTCCTCGATCGGCTTCTGCATGCCGAAGTCGGGCCCGGTGATGACGAGCCGCGCGTTGGGCACGCGGGCGAGCACCTTCTGAAACGCGTCCACGAGAATCGGCAAGCCCTTGATCGGATGCAGGCGCGACAGGAACAGGATGTACGGGTCGCTCCCGAGCTGCGGGTGCTTGGCCCGAAACTCACCGGGCGCAGGCAGCGGATCGATCTCCGACAAGAACACCCCGTTGGGCACGATGCCGATCGGCTTGGTCCAGCCGAAGACCCGCATCTCTTCCTCTTCGAATCGCGAGAGCGCGTGCACGCGATCGAAGCGATGGATGGCGCGGCCGTACGCGAGGTTCATCGCGATCGACTTCTTGAACGCTTTTTCGCTCAGCGCCCAGCGCGTGAGAATGCCGTGTGGCGAGAGCACCGTCGGCTTCTTCTGCCGCCGTGCTTCGTTCACCGCGTGGATCAGGATCGGGTCCCAGATGTTGTGGACGTGCACGACATCATGCGCCGCGACCAGCGATCGCAGCATCCCGCGGCAGTCGGTGCCGCGGATCTTCGCCAGCGTGCCCATCGGCTCCACCCGCTCGATCCGCACCTTCTCCGACCCCGCGATCTCCGGCAGCGGCGTCTCTTTCGTCGCGCTCCGCCGCGTCAGGATCGTCACCTCGTGTCCCAGCCCGGCCTGTGCCGCGGCGACTCGGGTGGTGACCATGGTGGGCCCGCCCTGATCGGCGGCGAGCGAGTATGTCACGTGCAGGATGCGCATCGTCACAGAGTATCGGCTCGCGCACTCCCCTCGGCGTGCTTCGGGGAGTGCGCGTTCGGTTTGCGCTCACTGCGTCGGCACGTTCGCGACGGCGGTGTTGGGCAGCGGGTTGACGGTCTTCACACCCGGCGTGGTCGTTTCGCGGCCACGGTTGGCGCGGGCGAGGGCCGCGGCCAATTCCTGGTACGAGAAGCCACTGCGGAGCATGTCGGGTCCGGGCACGACAACACGCCCGGTGCGACGCTGGGTCTTGGCGAGCTTGGGGTCCGGCGTTGCACCAGGCGGGAGCAGGAAGAGCGGGTTCAAGGGCGCGCCGGTCGCCACGGGCGTCTCGATGGGTTCGGACGTCGGCGTCGGCGAGACATCGCCGGGCCCGGTGGAGCTGCCGCTGAACGACGCGACCTGACCGTTGCCAGCCGAGCCGCCGCCGCC